>Ga0187862_10001167_pt1 | contig 28215 bp, 26 predicted proteins | sample June2016WEW_10_1_FD_133003 | JGI IMG/M metagenome (GOLD analysis project Ga0187862, IMG submission 133003) | Peatland microbial communities from SPRUCE experiment site at the Marcell Experimental Forest, Minnesota, USA - June2016WEW_10_150 | ecosystem: Environmental > Terrestrial > Soil >...
CCGTAGCCGGGCTGGCCGTAGCCGGGCTGGCCGTAGCCGGGCTGGCCGTAGCCGGGCTGGCCGTAGCCGGGCTGGCCGTAGCCGGGCTGGCCGTAGCCGGGCTGGCCGTAGCCGGGCTGGCCCGCGCCATAGGCGCCTGGCTGAGTATCCGCAGGCTGACCGGGGGTGCCGGGCTGGGTCTCGCTCTCCTCCCGATCCTGGCTATCCAGCCGCTCGGGTGGCTGCTCCCGCTGGTCGTTCCCGTCCGCAGGCGCTGACCAGGAGCCTACGAATTCCGGCTGCTGGTCATCATGAGCCTGCTCGTCTTGCATCTTCCATCACCCCTGCCGGTGCAAGCCTGCCTTGTCTGCCGCTACCCAGATCCTGGCGGTCCAGCCACGCAGCCGTGAAACTGGGCATCTTCCAGTAAGCACCACGGACCTGGGTGTTAGCTGAATGCCTACTGGGGATCGCTCCTGTGACCCGCGTCACCCGCGATCCCCGCCGCGACCGGCCCGCGCGTGCCGCGCTGCCCAGGGCGGCACAGAGAAGATATATCTTGTCTTCGGATGACAGAAGATATATCTTGAGATCGTCCAGAACGCCATCCTACCCTGGAGTTCTTATGTCGGCGCAGCCTCGTATGTCGACTCAACCGCCTGTCCGCGAGCCTGACTTGACGCGTCGCGACGAGCTCGCCGTGTCCGGCGCCGCGATGTCCAGCGCGCCGTGGGGCCTGGCCGGCGCGGCCGGCGCCGTCACCGCGGGCGCCGACGCGCTGCTGCACTTCTTCTTCTCCCTGCACCCGCACGTGCTGAGTGACATCTCGCTCGGCGTGGTGGCCTTCTTTGCGGTGGCTGGCGCGGGCGCGCTGGTGCGGTCCCGGCACGGGCGGGCATTGCGGTGGGCCCGGAGCAACCCCTGGCGCTTCGCCGTCCTGCCCGGCGCCGCGGCCGCGATCGTCGTCTTCGTGCTGGCGGTCCTCACCGGCAGCGGCCTGTTCGGCGGGGCCTTCACGGCCGTGTGGCATGGCGCCGCGGCGTACGGGGTGACCGGGCTGGTCGGCTCGGTGGGCCGTCCGCGCGCGGCGAAGGACGACAGGTCCTGACCGGCTAATGCGCGGCGGCCTGGCGCGGGTCAGGCGCGGCAGCGGCCCCGGCCGGCGCGGATCCGGCGGCCAGCGGGCTGGCCAGGCCGTGCTCGCCCAGCGGGCCGACCCGCAGGCCGCGCCTGGCGCACTCGTCCAGCAGCATCGGCAGCGCGCCGAGGCCGGCCTGCCAGGAGCCCGGCGGAGACGTGCAGCCGGAGTCGTGCAGCAGCACCGTCACGCCGCCCGCCAGGTGCCGGGTCAGGGTCGCGTAGACCGACTCGGGCGTCGCGCCGGGCGCCCATTCCCGGCCCCATGTGCCCCACAGCACCGGCGTCAGCCCGAGGCGCCGGGCCGCGAGTATCGCTGGTCCGGTGAGTACGCCGTACGGGGGCCGGAACAGGGCTGGCCGCCTGCCGGTGACGTCGCCGATGAGCTCAGCGGACCGGCGCAGGTCGCGCCAGGTGCTCAGGGGGCCGCGCAACGGCAGGTAGCGGTGCTCCCAGCCGTGCACGCCGATCTCGTGCCCGGCCGCGGCCAGCTCGGCAGCCAGGTCCGGTGCGGCGGCGACCATGGACCCGAGCAGGAAGAACGTGGCGTGCACGCCGCGGTCGGCCAGTACCGCGGCGAAGCGCGGGGTGGACTCCAGGTCAGGCCCGTCGTCGAAGCTCAGCGCGACATGATCAGGGGTCCCGGTTCCGGCCAGCGCGGGGAACAGCCTCCTGCGTACCGGGCCGAATCCGGTCATGCCGGGTCCCGCGTGCGCGACCGCCAGGGCACCGGCCGCCACCGCGAGCCCGCGGCTCACGCCGGCGATGGGCCGGTGGCGTCCCGGCGCCGCAGAATGCATCATTCCCCCCAGCCTAGCGATTCCGGGAAATACCAGGTCACCCGTCAGCAGGTGACACCGGTGTCAATGGTAAGAGGGCCAGGGAATTTACCGGGACCACTCTCTGAGTATAATTGGCCGGCTGCTGGGATAGTGTATCGCGGCAGCTGGCCTGAACACTGCAGCTGGCCAGCCGGGGGCCGCGGCCACGTCGGCGAATCCGCTCGATGCCAAGGGGTGTCTCATTGGGAGTGCAAGCAGCACGTGTCGCCTTTCCCGCCGTTGACCGCACAGAGATCGCCGCTGCGACGGCCGATATTCTCGCCAGCGGAATGCTGACGCTTGGTTCTTACACCCGCCAATTCGAGGCGGCATTCGCGGCCGCGCATTCCGGGCCGGCCGAGCCGGCGTCGGCGAGCGTGCCGAAGGCCGTCGCGGTGGCCAGCGGGACCGCTGCCCTGGAAATCGTGCTGCGGGCCATCGGGGTCAGCGGCAAGGACGTGATCATCCCGGCTAACACCTTCTTTGCCACCGCGGAGGCCGCGCTGCGCGCCGGGGGCAGGCCGGTCTTCGCCGACATCGATGCCGGCACGCTGGCGCTGAGCCCGGAAACCGTGGCTGCCGCGCTCACCCCGCACACGGCCGCGGTGATCCTGGTGCACATCGGCGGCCTCATCAGCCCGCATGCGGACCAGCTGCGGGACCTCTGCGACCAGCGCGGGATCATCCTGGTCGAGGACGCCGCGCACGCGCACGGGTCCACCTATGACGGCAGGTTCGCCGGCGCGTTCGGCGTGGCCGCTGCCTTCTCCTTCTACCCCACCAAGGTCGTCACCTGCGGTGAGGGCGGCCTCATCCTCACCTCATCGGCCGGGCTTGAGGACGAGGCCAGGATCTACCGGGACCAGGGCAAGGGCAGTTTCGGCGCCAATCACCACGTCCGGCACGGCTACGCGTGGCGGATGGGCGAGATCAACGCGGTGACCGGCCTGGTGCACCTGCGCCGCATGCGGGCGGCTATCGAGCGCCGGCGGGCTGTCGCGGCCCGGTATGACGAGGCGCTGGCGGCCCTGAACGGCCTGGCCCCGCTGGGCGAGCCCGCAGGCTGCCGGAGCAACATCTACAAGTACATTGCCGTGCTGCCGGCCGGCGCGGACCGGGCCAGCTTCAAGCGCGAGCTGGCCCGGCAGCATGAGGTGCGGCTGGCCGGCGAGGTCTATGACCTGCCCCTGCACCACCAGCCGGTCTTCGCCGAGTTTGCCGGGCCCGCGCTGCCGGTGGCCGAGGACATGTGCTCCCGGCACATCTGCCTGCCGGTGCACTCCGATATGCGCGATGACGAGATCGACGAGGTCCTGACGGCCGTGTCTGCCGTCTACGGTGCGCTGGCTGGCGTCTGAGCTGGCGTCAGTGTCCGGAGTGCGAAGCAGGGTAGAGAGGTACGCATGCGCGTTGCGGTAACCGGGGGCTGCGGATTCATCGGCTCCCACGTCGTTGATCATCTGCTCCGCGCCGGGCATGAGGTCGCCGTGGCCGACGTGTCGGGCCGCTGGCGCAATCCCGCGGCCGAGAACCACGTCGCTGACCTGTTCGACACCGCCGCGCTCGATCAGGTGACCGCCGGGGCGCGGGCCGTCTTTCACCTGGCCGGCGCCGCCGACGTCAATGACGTGGCCGACGATCCGGTGCGCGCCGTCCGGCTGAATGTCGAGGGCACGGCGCGGGCGCTGGAAGCGGCGCGCAGGGCCGGCGCTGGCCGGTTCATCCTGGCCAGCACCGTGTGGGTTTACGGCGCGGCCCGCGGCGAGGGCGAACTTGCCGAGGACGTTCCGGTCGACCTGCGCCGGGCAGGTCATGTCTACGTGGCCACCAAGCTGTCAGCCGAGCTTCTGGTGCACAGTTACCGGGAGATGTACGGCCAGGAATTCACCATCCTGCGCTACGGCATACCGTACGGGCCGCGCATGCGTGATCGCCTGGTGGTGGCCAGGTTCGTCCAGGCCGCGCTGGCCGGCCAGCCGATCACCATCGCGGGCACCGGCGAGCAGGAGCGCAGCTACGTGTATGTCGAGGACCTGGCCGACGCCCACGTCCGGTCCCTGTCCGCTGCCGCTGCCAACCAGACGCTGGCGCTGGAAGGCGGTACCCCGGTGTCGGTGCGCGAGGTCGCCGACACGGTCACCAGCCTGGTCCGGCCCGTGCCGGTCGAGCACGTTCCGGCGCGCACTGCCGACTACCAGGGCGTCAGCATCTCCGGGCGGCTGGCCAAGGAACTGCTGGACTGGTCACCCGTGACATCCTTCGCCGAGGGCGTGCGCCGGTACCTGGACTGGCTCGGCGCCGGGGATCCGGCGCGATGAGCGGGACTGGCCGGGCGCTGCTGCTGTCCGGATCGATCGGCATGGGCCATGACGCGCTGGCCGCCGCGTGCGCGGCGAGCCTGGAAGAGCAGGGCTGGTCGACCACGACGCTGGATGCGATGCGGCTGCTGGGCGAGCGCAAGGGCTCAGCGGGCGAGGCCGTGTTCCGGGCCATGCTGGCCGTTCCGGGCCTGTACGACGCGTTTCACTTCGCCGCCCTGCGGACGGGTAGCCGGCTCGCGCTGCTGGCCGATGCGGCGGCCCGGCGCCAGCTCGTCCCCCGGCTGGCCGGCTACCTGGACGCGAACCCGGTCGACCTGACCATCTCCGTCTTCGCTACCGGCGCCTCGGCGGTCAGCCATCTCGCTGACCGCTATCCGGCCATGAGTCACGTCGTGTACTGCACCGATGTCACCCCGCATCGGCTGTGGGTGCACAAGAACGTCGACCTGTACCTGGTCAGCGCCGCGGTGGCCGAGGCGGCCGTGCACCGTTTCCAGCCCGGCGCGAGGGTGCAGACCGTGCCCGCTCCGGCCCGTCCCGCCTTCTTCGCCGCTCCGCCGCAGGCGGCAGCCAGGGCAGCGCTCGGCGTGCCGGAGACGGAACGCTGCGTCCTGATCATGTCCGGGGCATGGGGGCTCGGGCCGGTCGCTGCCGCCGCCGAGGCCCTCGGTGATGCCGGCGTGCACGTCCTGGCCGTGGCCGGGCGAAACGAGAAGCTGGAGCGCAGGCTGGCCGCCGCTGCCGCCCGGCAGCCCCGGCTGCATGCCTTCGGCTTCACCGACCGGGTGCCCGAGCTGATGGCGGCATCCGACCTGGTCATCACGGCCTCCGGCGACACCTGCACCGAGGCGCGCATCGTGGGCAGGCCGCTGCTGCTGCTGGACGTGGTGCAGGGCCACGGCCGTGAAAACCTGCAGCACGAACTGGAGCTCGGGGACGCGTCCGTCACCTCGGCGCGGCGCGCGGACGTGCTGCGCAGCGCGCTGGCGGCGCTCGACCGGGTCAAGCCGGCGGCTCAGGGGCCGACCAGGTCGTGGGCGAGCTGGGATGCCGCGTTCACGGCGGCCCTGGCCTCCGTCGGCGCCTGACCGCGCCAGGGGGCAGGCTCAGGAGCGGTTGGCCCACTGGTAATGCCGGGAATCGCGGCCGATGATCTTCTCGATGGCCGGGCCGATCCCGCCATCCTCGCTGATCAGCCGGCGTATCACGATGATCATGCAGGGGACCGCCCAGAAGTCGCCGCAGACCCAGAGAATCCCGGCGCCGATCTGCTGGTCCGCCATCGGCAGCAGCGTGATGCCGGGGATGTGGCTGTAGACCGAGTACCACGGCGCGCTGCTGAAGATGCCCATCGCCATGGCGAGGATCCACATGACCACGTTCGTGATCAGCAGCGCGGCCGCCTGCGCGGCAGGCGTCATCCGCATCCGCAGCGGCGGCGAGGAGATGAACTGCGCCCAGAACAGCACCCCGGCCAGCAGGAAGCAGCCATACATGAGCCAGCGGACCGGCTCGCTTCGCTCCGCCGCGTCCAGCAGCACCGGGAAGTGCCAGGCCACCATGACGGCGTTGAACAGCGCGATCGCCAGCCAGGGCCGCGCCACGGCGCCGGCCAGGGCGCGCACCGGGCCGGGCCGGCCAGTCCCCGGGCTCTGCGGGGCCGGCCCCGGCCCGGCTGCGGCGCGGCCCGCGCGCGGCAGCACGGCGAGCAGCGGCTGCCAGGGGGCCCCGGCGACGATCAGGCTCGGGGCGGCGAACATCAGCAGCAGATGCTGGATCATGTGCACGTAGAAGTAGTCACGCGACCAGTACCCGATCGGTGACTCCACGGCGATGACCAGGACGGCCAGGCCGCCGTAGAACCAGAACGAGCGGAGCCGCCGCTGCCTGGCCCGGGCCGGCCCGGACCGGCGGGCGAGCAGGGCCAGGCCCGCCTCGTGCCAGGCCGCCAGCGCGAGGACAGCGAGCAGGCACGGCCCCGCCGACCAGTGATCAAGCAGATAGCTCACGGCGGCTCACCCCGCTTGGTGCCGGACGCCGGCCCTCGCGGCAGCCGCCGCCCGGTGCCGGCCTGCTCGGGTTCCCCGTCATCCGGGCAGCACCGGGGCCGCGGCGTGCGGCGACAGTGACCGGATGGCGGCATTCAGGGTCTTGTCGATGGCCGTGCGCTGCTGGTCGAGACGCTGCACGGCGCGCTGCTGCGCGGCCAGGTCGGCGGCCTCCGCCGGGGTACCGCGCGCGCTGATCGAGCTGGCGATGTCCTGCTGGACGGCCTCGGCACCCGGTGCCGCCCAGTTGATCAGGCCGGTGATCGCGGACTGCAGCCGGTAGGCGTCCAGCGATTCCGGTACCTGGTAGCCCTCCAGGTCGTCGATGAGCTCGTTGTTGGCGGGGGAGCAGTTGGCCGACCCGGTAGTGGCGATGCTGACGGCGGTCGCGGTGTCGTGACTGGCACCCGTATCGATTGCGCGCTGCGCGATCAGCGAATCATTGAGGCCGCCCGCGCACGACTCGATGTCGGCATTCACCGTCTGCAGCAGGCCGCTCAGGTCGCTGGCGCGCTGACCTGGCGTCGGGCGGTGCGCCAGGCCGACGGCGATGGCGATGGCGAGCAGCACGGCTCCGCCTGCCCAGGCCCATCGCGGTGCCCGCCGCGTCGGCCATCGGGTCCCCCTGATCGGGGCGCGCGGCGCGTTCGGCCTCGTCGTCACTGGCACTGGCTATCCCCGATCCTGCGAGCTCGTGCCGCTGGCCCGGCCGGCGGCCTGCCCGGCCTTCCCGGCCGGGCTGGCGGCGATCCTGGCGGCCCAGGCGGTCAGCTCGCTGCTGGTCACGTCGCCCAGGACGTGCTTGACGATGCGATGGCTGGAATTCAGGAAGAATGTCTGCGGAAGCGCCAGGACGCCGTACGACGTGGTGACGGATGCGGGGAACGGGTCGAAGCCCACCGGGTAGCTAACTTGCTCGCTCCGCACGAAGGCCAGCGCGGCCGCCGCCTGGTCGTTGGCATCGACGCCGATGATCATTATCTTGCCATGCTGATCACGATAGAAGCGGGCCAGCAGCGGGGTCTCGCGCTTGCAGGGCGCGCACCATGATGCGAAGAAGTTCACGATCACCGGCCGGCCGCGCAGGGCCGCGAGCGAAACGCGCTGGCCAGGATGACCGAGCTCGCTGAGGGAAAAGGGGCGGGCGGCGGGCAGCTGGCGGGGCGCGGCGGGCTTGCCCGTCGCCGCGCCCACCGCGATGACCGCGACCACGATCACGATCAGGCCGGCCAGGCCGGCCCGGGCCCACCCGCTGGCCAGCAGCCCGCGGATCATGCCTGCCTCCCGATCGCCCGCTGCGCGGCGGCGGGCCGGGCGACGGGAAGCGCGGCTGCCGTGGCCCCGGCCGGCCTGGCGGCTACTGGCAGCGCCAACTCGAATCGGCTGCCCTCGCCATGAACGCTCTGCACCTGCAGCTCGCCGTCATGCCCGCGGGCTACGGCCTGGGCCAGCGCCAGGCCCAGGCCGGTACCGCGCGGGCCGCCGCCCGCCCCGGTCCGGAACCGGTCAAAGATCGCGTCCAGGTCGCCGGTGGCGATGCCCTCGCCGCTGTCCTCGATGACCATGCGGGCGACGCTACCGTCTGGATCGCGCAGCACGGACAGCCGGATCACGTCGTCATCGGCGGTGTGCTGGATGGCATTCTCCAGCAGGGCGTCCATGGCCAGCCGGAGCCGTTCCCGATCGGCCTGCACGACGGCCTGATCCAGCCGGCCCAGCTGCCACTGGCGGCGGGCCGTGGGCCGCCAGCGCCGCAGCAGTTCCATGATGAGCCGCTCGAGCGCGACTGGCTCTGGCCGGAGGAACTCGGGATTCTCGGACGCGGCGATGAGCAGCAGTCGCTCGCTGAGCTTCCTGAGCCGGTCCAGCTCTCCTACCACGACATGGATGTCGCGGCGCTGCTGCGGCTCGGACAGGGCGCTCGCGAGCAGCTCGGCGTGCCCGAGCGCGATCGCGAGCGGCGCCCGGAGCTGATGCGAGGCGTCCTGCAGGAACCGGCGCTGCGCGGCGAGCAGCCGCTCATTCTCCGCGCTGACCCGGCATCGGTCAGCGTCGGCCGACCGCCTGCGCTCGGTATGCCAGATCATCGCCGAGAACATGGCCGCCATCAGCGCCACCTTGCCGAGCGACGCGTAGCCGAGGCCGCTGCGCCCGGCAGCCAGCCCGATCGCGGCGGCGGTGCTTCCGGCCACGCCAGCGCTCAGGCAGATCGCGTGCTGCGCGGGCCAGTCCCGGAAGCCGTACAGCACGGCCAGGCTGATCCAGATCAGGTAGAACGGGACGTCCTGCCAGCCGGGGAACGCGAGTATTCCGGCCAGGCAGGCAGCCCACAGCGCCGCCCACCCGCGCTCGGGCCAGCGGGACAGCAGGTCAGCCTGCCTAGCAGGCGAGCTGGTAGCCCTCACCACGCACCGTCTTGATCAGCTCGAAGCCGAGCTTGGAGCGGAGCCGCCGGATGCAGACGTCGACCACGTTGGACCCGGGGTCGAAGTCAAGGCCCCAGACCGCCGCGAGCAGCTCCGGTTTGGCCACTGACCTCCCCTCGTGCTCCATCAGCTCCTTCAGCAGCAGGAACTCCAGGCGGGTCAGCGCGACCGGGCCATGGCCGAGATCAGCCACCAGCCGCCCCACATCCAGGACCAGGCCGCCGGCCCTGATGACCTCGTGCTGCGGACGGGCCCGCAGCCGGGCCCGCACCCGGGCGATCAGCTCCGCGACCAGGAACGGCTTGGTCAGGTAGTCCTGGGCACCGAGTTCCAGGCACTCCACCTTCGTGCTGACGTCGGGCATGCAGGAGACCACCAGGATGGCCTGGTCGGGCTGGCCCCGGAGGATCTGGCTGAGCACGGCCCGGCCGTCCATATCGGGCATCACCAGATCCAGCACGATCAGCCCGTAGCGGCCCGCGGCGGCCTGCCGGATGGCGTCAGCGCCGTCGCACGCGTAACTGATGTCGAAACCCGCCTGGCCGAGAGCCCTGCCCATAAAGTGGCGGATCGACGGCTCATCGTCGACGACCAGTACGCGCGAGCGGACCGGATCCTGCGGGTCAGCCTGCTGAGCTGCAGTCATAGCGCCCCTGTCAATCCGTCGCGGGAGGCGGATCATCGCTGAGGATACGCCCGCTGGGCCAGCAGAGGGGGGAGGGGGCCGGCCCGTCAGCTCACGATTTACTCCTGGCCATGCCTGGAGTCAACCGATATGCCGTAATCGATGCAATCCATTGCATTGTTTGTTATCCCGCGCGCAATTGGGGCCTACTGCCGGGATGGTTCGGCATGGCCCGGAGGGCCTGGCTGCGATCATGACAATTTCGTCATCACCGGGCTCCGATACTTGTCTCCGCGGCCGGGAATCCCCAAGATCTGTGACGTAAGTGGCGCCCGGTCGCACCGTTGCTGAACGGCGGCCGGCCTCAGTCGTGTGTACGCGGCGAAGAAGCGAGGTGGTGGCTGGTGTCCTTGCCGGTCCGCGTAGGAACCCTGGTGGTGGCGTTCCTCGCCGTGGTCGGTGTGGCGATCTTCGTCGTCATCCACTACTTCCTCGGCGGCCCGCCCGTGGTCGACTACTCCGCTGGCGTCCCGGCTAACGCCGGGAGGACCGTCAGCGTCGTTATGCAGGAAGACCCGCAGAACAGCGTCAGCACTCACCCTGACTGGGTCTCGTACTTCATCCAGAGCCCGACGTCCCACCAGTGGGTGCACACCACCCTGTTCCAGGTGCCAGCCGGGTCAAGGATCAATGTCACCATTCTCGGCTACGACGGCTGCACTCCGCTGCGCAACCCGTTCTGGGGCAAGGTGACCGGCACAGTCGGCAACGTCGTGCACGTCAACGGCAGGCCAGTATCGGTGCTGAACTCGTGGGCCAACTGCGCGGTCGGGCACACCTTCTCGATTCCCGGCATCAACCTGAACGTGCCCGTCGCCTCGCCGAGCAGCGTGCAGGCGAACGAGAACCTGTGCCCGACGTCGCCGTGCACGTCGGGCCCGCACACGGTGGTCACCTTCAGCTTTTTCACTCCCCGGCAGGCCGGTGACTACTTCTGGCAGTGCCGGATCCCCTGCGGTCTCGGCTACCTGGACGGATTCGGCGGCCCGATGCAGACGATCGGCTTTATGACCGGGCAGATGGAGGTGGTGTCCTGATGGCCACCACGGGAGACACCGCCGCGCCCGCGGCCGGCCGGCGCGAGCCCAGCCACGGATGGCGTCTGTTCGCCATCTGGCTGGTCATCGCCCTGGCCGCGGACCTGGTGATCTGGTTCGTCTGGAAGCCGCACCTGCCGCCGGGAACGCTCTCGACCTCGGCCGCGGACCAGCAGTTTGACCTCGCGGTGCTCAGCGTCATCGCGGCGCCGGTGATGATCTTCGTGCTCGTGTACTTCAGCTATGCGGTCATCGTCTGGCGGCACCGGGAAGGCGACGACGAGGACGGCCCGGCACAGTTCGGGCACACCGGCATCCAGGCCACCTGGATCATCGGCACCGCGGTGATCGTGCTCTCGCTCTTCGTCTTCGGCACCTACGAGCTGATCTCTCCGGCCGGCGCTGGCGCAGGCGAGGGGCCGGCCCCGATCTGGACCCCGGGCGGGAAGACGCTGCAGGTCCAGGTGATCGCGCAGCAGTGGCGGTTCACCTACCGGTATCCGCAGTTCGGCGGCTTCGAGACCACCCAGCTCGTGCTGCCTGAAGGCCAGTGGGTCCAGTTCAACGTCACCTCGATCGACGTCATTCACAGCTTCTGGGCTTATCAGCTTGGCGTGAAGGCCGACGCCAACCCGGGCGTGAACAACGTCGCCTTCACCAAGCCGACCCACGCCGGCAGCATCACCGTGCGGTGCGCGGAGCTCTGCGGCCTCTGGCACGGTGCGATGTTCGACTATGGCCGGGTGATGTCGCCCGCGAACTTCCTGGCCTGGGCGGCAGGGACCAGGGTGCAGCTGGCGTCGGTCACCAAGATCCTGCCGCCGTACGCCACCACGTATGACCCGACCGAGATCGCGACGCTGGGAAAGGTCAACGTCAAGCTGGGCCTCACCGGGGCTGGCGGCGGCTATTACCCGCCGCAGGACCCGTCACAGCCGTAAGCCGGGGGCCGGTGCCTGGCAGCGCCGGTCGCAGGGCTCGTACCAACGAAGAGGTGACCGGATGGCCATCGAGACACAACCGGGGACGACGCAGCAGCCCAGCGGCGGCGAGCCAGGCGGCCCACGTCCCGTACGGGCTTGGTGGCGGCGCCCGGCGGCCCATACCGCGCTGGCCGGCGCCGTGCTCGGCTACTTCGCCGGTCACTGGCTCGGTAACTACATGGGCGCTAATTATCAGCAGGTATCCACCGCTGATGCCAATGACCTCGCCATCGTGCTCGGATACATCGGCGTGGTCATCGGCTGGCTGATCGGCCTCGGCGTGTTCAATGACCTGGTGCTGCAAATGCTCGGCCGCCCGGTCAGTACGACCGAGCAGCGGACCGAGCAGGAGGAAGCCCGGCTCACGGGCGTGGCCAAGTATTTCCGGTTCACGCTCGATCACAAGGTGGTCGGCCTCCAGTACCTGGTCGGCATGATCATCTATTTCTGTACGGCCGGCCTGTTCGCGATGGCCATCCGGGCCGAGCTGCTGTCGCCGACTTACCACATCTTCAGCTCCAGCACCTACATCGAGATTGTCGGCGAGCACGGCACCATGATGATGATGCTGATGACCTCAGTGATCCTCGGGCCGTTCGGCAACTACCTGATCCCGATCATGATCGGCTCCAAGCGGGTGGCCTACCCGCGGCTGGAGGCTCTCTCGTTCTGGCTCACCCCGGTCGCGTTCCTGATCCTGCTGTCGTCGATCCTGCTCGGCGGGTTCCACATGGGCTGGACTGGTTACCCGACGCTGTCCATCCAGGACACCTCCGGTGCTGACGCGTACGCGTTCGCGTTCGGGCTGATGGGCATCTCGATGATCCTGGCGGGCTTCAACATCGTCGTCACGGTGATCTGCTACCGGGCGCCCGGCATGCGCTGGAGCCGGCTGCCGATATTCGTGTGGGGCATCATGGGGACAGCCGTGATGATGGTGCTGGCGGCCCCGGTGCTGGTCGGCGGCATGTACATGCTGCTGACGGACCGGACCGTGCAGACCGCGTTCTTCACCGACCAGCTGGGCGGCAGCACCTACCTGTACCAGAACTTGTTCTGGTTCTTCGGCCACCCCGAGGTGTACATCCTGGCGCTGCCAGGCTTCGGGATCGTCCTCGAGATCATCCCGGTGTTCTGCCGCAAGCCGCTGTTCGGCTACAAGGTCGCCGCTGCCGGGATGATCGGCGTCACGCTGCTCAGCTTCTTCGTCTGGCAGCATCACCTGTTCATGAGCGGGATCAATCCGGATATGCGGCCGCTGTTCATGCTGACCACGGAGCTGATCTCGATCCCGACCGGGTTCATCTTCCTGGTGGCGATGGGCACCTTCTGGAAGGCGAAGATCCGCTTCACCGTGCCCATGCTGTTCGCGCTCGCCTTCTACTTCAACTTCCTCATCGGCGGCGTCACCGGTGTGTACCTGTCCGACGTGCCTGTCAACACCACCGCCCACGGCAGCTTCTTCGTCATGGCGCACTTCCACTACACGATCATGGGCGGGCTTATCTTCGCCTTCATGGCCGGCATCTACTACTGGCTGCCGAAGCTGACGGGCATCAGGCTGAATCAGGCGCTCGGCAAGGTCCAGTTCTGGACGATGTTCATCTTCTTCAACTCGACTTTCCTGCCGTTGTTCGCGGTCGGCCTGGCAGGCCAGCCGCGGCGGGTCTTCGAGTACGCGCGCAACCTCGAGACGCTGAATGACTGGGTGTCGATCTCCTCCTTCCTGCTGGGCGGCTCGATCCTGATCTTCGTGATCAACTTCGTCTGGTCGACCGTGATCGTGCGTGAGCGCGAGACGGGCAACCCGTGGCGGTCCCGCGGGCTGGAGTGGCAGGTCTCGTCCCCGCCGCCGCCGGGCAACTTCGAGACCGTGCCGGTTATCCTGTCGGGACCCTACGAGTACGGCGTCAAGGATGCCCCGCCGGTCGCCGACCTGAACCCGCCGCCCGGGCTGCTCACAGTCGCCGTTAACGGTGACCAGACCGCACGAGCGGAGGCATGACATGGCCGAGACCACCGAGCAGCCAGGCCTGAGCCGGGCGGAGGAAGAGGCCGCTTTCTACCACGAGTCGGCCCTGAACGCGGCCTGGACGGGTTCCCGGCTCGCGATCGGGGGCCTGTCTTTCGGCTTCGGCGCCTTCGTATTCGCCTTCTTCTACCTGCGCTCGCTGAACTCGCACCACCTCTGGTACCCGGCGGGCTTCCCCGGCCCCAAGCTGTGGACGGGCACGCTCATCATGGCGCTGGTGGTGGTGAGCGCCGCCGTCCAGTGGCTGTCGCTGCAGCGGATTAAGGCGGGTCACAAGGGTGCCTGGCTGGCGGGCGCGGGCGTGGCCCTGGTGCTGGGCCTCGGTGCCGTCGGCGTGCAGGTGTGGCAGCTGCTGAACCTGTCCTTTCAGCCCGGCGCGAGCGGCTTCGCCAGCGTCTTCACCGGGGCCAGCCCGGTATTCGTCGTCGTGATCTTCTCGGTGATGGTCTGGCTGGAGATCCTGATCATGCGGTGCCGGCCGCTGCCGGAGGTCTCGTTCGTCGAGCAGCCGCCCACGTTCGCCGAGGTGTTCGCCGTCGAGCGCTTCCAGTCCTCACTCAGTGCCTTCACCGTGGTCTGGAACTACATGGCCGTGGTCACGGTCGTCCTCTGGGTGCTGTTCTACTTCGTTAAATGATGCCCGGACGGCTAGGTACGGCTGAGGGCATGACCTATCCGCGTGGCGCGGCGGTGGCCAGGCAGGAGACGCGGCGATCATGAGCACGATAACCGCACACTGGTTCGGGACCGGGTGGGCGGGTCTGGCCGTGCTGCTGGGTTACGCCGTGGTGGCTCTGGCGCACCTGGTCGGGCTGCGCCGGATGACCAGGAGCGGGAGCATGCCGATGGCGCATGCCCCCGGCGGCGATGGCGCTCGGCCGGGTGACGTCCCAGCCCGGCCGGACCTGATCAGGCAGGCAGTGGCTTTCCAGCTGGGTCTGCTCTTCGCAGTTCTGGCAGTTGTCTCGCCGATCGGCTACTGGTCGACGGTCTACGTGTGGGTGCACGGGCTGCAGGACCTGCTGCTCGCCTTCCTGGCCCCGGGCCTGATCGTCCTCGGCGCGCCGTGGCAGCCGCTGCGCTGGTGCTGGCGGCCGCCGGGCGCGGCTGCTTCCCTGGCGGGCGAGACGAGTCCGGCCGGCCAGGCCAGGGACCGGTTGCTCAGGGCGGCGCCGGCCGGGCCCGCCGCGGGCCGCTGGTGGCTGGCCAGGCCGGTGGCCGTTGCGGTGGCGTTTAACGCGGTCTGGCTGGGCTGGCATCTGCCTGCGCTGTTCGATCCCACCCGCAGCAGTGCGCTGGCTGCCCTGGCCGAGTACGCCTGCTACCTGGGTGTCGGCGTGCTGTTCTGGCTCCAGCTGATCGGCTCGCGCCCGTCCGTCCCGGCCGCATCGCCGCTGCGCCGGTTCGCTCTGGTGACCAGCACCGTGATCACGAGCACGGTGCTGGGCATGATCCTGGTGTTCGGCTCGGGCGTGTACTACCCGGCCTTCGCCGGGACCGCCCACCACGTGCTGACGCTGGTGGATGATCAGCAGCTGTCCGGGGCGGTGCTCTGGATGGGCATGCTGCCGCAGGCGGTCGTGGTCGCAGTGGCCCTGCTCCTACGATGGTTGGACGACGAGGAATCAGGGGACCTCTCGGCAGGCTTTGATCGGCTGCTCGTCCGGCGAAAGTCCGCCTGGCCGTCCCGGCCAGGGCTTCGATGACCAGCCCCACGATCCCTGGCAGGAGGAATCAGTGCACGGGACGCTACTGGCAGTAGTTAATCCGGACAACACCCCGCATGGGTATAACTGGTCTTTCGCTTTCCCCATGCTCTTGTTCATCGTCATAACGGGCGCGCTGTACCTGATCTTCCGGCGGCCGCACACGGTGCCCGGTCACCACATGCTCGCCGCGGCCCGTGCGGGCGGCGGCCAGCGTACCCCCACGCCGGAAGCCGGAGCGGCGCATGCGGCCGCGGTATCGGCTGGTTTCACCACGGCCGAGGGCGGCGGGTCCGGTGAGTCCGAGGCTGAGCCACTGGGTGCGCACCGGGCCACGGCAGAGGATGATGGATCCGGTAACGTGTCTGCGCGCGGTGCCACCACGGCCGAGGCCAGCGAGCCGCCCGGTGACACGGCACCGACTGACAGCGATCCGGAGGCCAGCGAGTGACAGAGGCAACCAGCGCGGTTCCCGGCCCGGCAGTGACCCGGCCGGCCGTGGCTGACGAGGCCGTGGCCGGGCTGGCCGGCCGCCGGCCGGCTAGCCTCATCGCCCGCTCGCTCTTCCAGCTGACCAAGCCCAGGATCATCGAGCTGCTCCTGGTCACCACGCTGCCGACGATGCTGCTGGCCCAGCGCGGGCTGCCTTCCGCCCGGCTGATCGCGGTCACGCTGGTCGGCGGGGCCTTCGCGGCTGGCAGCGCGAACACCCTGAACTGCTATATCGACCGCGATATCGATGCCGTCATGCGGCGGACCTCCAACCGGCCGCTGGTGGCCAGGGGCGGCCGGGCCGCCGTCAAGCCGGCCGAGGCCCTGGTGTTCGGCCTGCTGCTGGGCGCCGCGTCCACCCTGCTGCTGGGACTGCTGGCCAACTGGCTGGCCGCCGCGCTGGCCGACGGCGCCATCCTGTTCTACGTCTTCGTCTACACGCTGGGCCTCAAGCGCAGGACCGCCTCCAACATCGTCATCGGGGGTGCCGCGGGCTGCTTCCCGGTGCTGGTCGGCTGGGCGGCGGTGACCGGCCGGGTGGCCTGGCCGGCCATCGTGCTGTTCGCCGTCATCTTCTTCTGGACCCCGCCGCACTTCTGGGCGCTGGCCATGAAGTTCCGCGACGATTATGCCGCGGCGAGCGTGCCGATGCTGCCGGTGGTCGCGTCCCCGGCGAAGGTCGCCAGCAAGATCGTGTTTTACTCCTACGTCATGGTGGCCGCGACGCTGGCGCTCGTTCCCTACTCGGGCTGGATCTACGGGCTGTGCGCGGCCGGGCTCGGCGGCTGGTTCCTGCTGGAGGCCCATCGCCTCCGCGGCCGGATCGCGGCCGGCGGCAGCGCGGTGCCGATGCGCCTGTTCCATCTGTCCATCGCGTACCTGACCGTGCTCTTCGTGGTCGTCGCCGTCACCGCGGTGCTGCCGGTCGGGCGCTGGTGAGCAACGGCACGCTACCTGAGCTGAGCGCGGTCAGCGGGGCCTTAAAGGATTCCTCATTTTTGCGTGGCTAATGGCCTAGGCGGCACCCGGAGCGGGACATCCTAGAGAGATGAGCTGGCGTTCTCGCTTCTCCCGGCGGGCCTTCCTGGGCGGGGCCGCCGCCGTGGCGATCCCCGGCGCGGCCGTGGCCGCGGCCGAGCTAGCCGGATCATCGGGGCCGCAGCAGGGCAAGCACGCGACGGCCGCTGCGCGGCACGGTGTGCCGCAGCGCCGCACGGTCAGCGAGAACTCGCTGCCCGGCGACCCGGACTGGTACATCACCGATCAGGGCGCTCCGGACGCGATCCTCGGTTACGCGGGCCAGTCCGGCGTGCCGCCCGGCCAGCCGGTCGACCTGTACGTGTCGACCACGTCACGCGAGTTCTCGGTGACCGCCTTCCGGATCGGCTGGTATGGCGGCGACCTGGCCCGCAGGGTCTGGCAGTCCGGCGCGGTGCGCGGCGGGCGGCAGCGGGCCGCAGTGATGGCCGCCGAGACCAGCACGGTGCACGCCGACTGGGGGGTCTCGCTGAGTGTGCCGACCGACGACTGGCCGCCCGGCTCGTACCTGCTGCGGCTGGACGCGTACTCCGGCGGTCAGCGGTACGTGCCGCTGACCGTGCGGTCGGCCAGCACGGCCGGCAAGGTGGTGCTGAAGAACGGCGTCGCGACCTGGCAGGCCTACAACACCTGGGGCGGTTACGACCTGTACATGGGCCCCGATGGCCAGTACGACAGCCGTGCGCTCGCCGTCAGCCTGGACCGGCCCTACGACCAGGAGGGCGCCTACCTCTTCATGGTCTACGAGCGCAAGCTGATCAACCTGGCCGAGCGCATGGGCCTGCCGCTCGCCTACCTGACCAGCATGGACATTGCTGCCGATGCCCATGCGCTGGACGGGGCGAGCGCGCTGATCTCGCCCGGCCATGACGAGTACTGGTCGCCGCCGGAGCGCGCGCACGTGACCGCGGCCAGGGACGCGGGAGTCAATCTGGCGTTCCTGGGCGCCAACGCGATGTTCCGGCGGACCCGGCTCGAGCCGACCAGCCTGGGCGCTGACCGGCTGGTGGTCTGCTACCGCACCAGTTACCAGCAGGACCCGATGTACGGCAAGGACAACGCCCTGGTGACCAGCGACTGGCGGGACGAGCCGGACCCGCGCCCCGAGTCGTCGGTCACCGGCACGCTGTACGAGAGCTTCCCGGCCGTCGCCGACTACGTCGTGGCCAGCCCGGATGCCTGGATGTTCCGGGGGACAGGCGTGGCGAAGGGGACCAGGTTCGCCGCGCTGGTCGGCATCGAGTACGACCGGGTCAACCCGGTCTATCCCGTGCAGCGGCCGATCCAGGTGCTGGCTCACTCACCGCTGACCTGCAACGGCGTGAACAGCTATCAGGACACGGCGTACTACACGCACCCGAGCGGCGCCGGGGTGTTCAACGTGGGCACGATGCGCTGGGTGGAGTCATTCGGGCCGCCCACCTACGGCTGGGGCATCACCGCCGCGTGCTCGCGCTTCACCCGCCGGGTCACGGCCAACGTGCTACGGGCGTTCGCTGACGGGCCCGCCGCGGCCAGGTACCCGGCGCAGGACAACCTCGACGCGATGGACGAGTGGCCGGGCGATCCGATCGCCGCCCAGCACGACCTCTGGCCCCCGGTCGTGCTCTGAGGAGAAAGGCCGTTCGCCCGTTTCGGTGCTTTCGGCGGTGACGCGTATCCTGGCCCGAAGAGGCCAGTTCCGGGGACGGCCGCTGGAGGCTGACGGCATGGAGCAGGATCAGGTAGCGCGGGGGCACGGCCTGCGGCGGCGCGCACGGTGGGCCGTGCCGGTCGCGGCGGTGGCGGCCACCGGCCTGATCATCGCCGGATCCGTGGTGGCAGCCGGAGCCCAGCAGGTGCCGTCCCTGCCCGCCCGCAGCGCCAGCCAGCTGCTCGCTGACGTGGCGCAGGCGAAGGCGCCCGGCCCGATGACGGCCACCATCCAGGAGAGCGCGGCGCTCGGCCTCCCGGACCTGCCTGACATCGACGGGATCTCCTCAGCGCTTTCCTGGGCATCCGGGACGCACACGCTGCAGCTCTGGTACGCCGATCCGGCGCACCTGCGGATGGCCGTGCCGGTCCAGATGGGCGAGACGGACCTGCGCCGCGATGGCCGTCAGGTCTGGCTCTGGCAGAGCAGCAGCCAGACGGCCACGCACCTGGTGCTGCCGGCCGCCGCGAGCGTGCGGGCCGCGGCCAGGGCCAGCTCAGCTCAGGCAGGCAGGTCAGCTCAGCCAGCCGGCTCCGCCAGGGCAGGGTCCGCCAGTACAGGGTCGGCGCCGGGCCTGGCCAGCGCGCCCACCCCGCAGCAGGCGGCCAGGGCCCTGCTCGCCGCGGTTGGCCCGACGACCCGGGTCAGCGTGCAGCGCAATGTCATGGTCGCCGGCCAGCCCGCCTACCAGCTCGTGGTCGCGCCACGGGACAGCCGGTCCCTGATCGGGCAGATCCGCATCGCCGTCGATGCCAGCGGCTACCTGCCGCTGCAGGTGCAGGTCTTCGCCCGCGGCGCCTCGAGTCCCGCTTTCCAGGTCGGCTACACGGCCCTGTCGCCGGGCAGGCCCGCGGCATCGAATTTCGCCTTCAGCCCGCCGCCCGGTGCCACGGTCAGGACCGAGTCGGTGCCGTCCGGCCTGCTGAAGGGCCGGGCGGGGCACGCTCCCCGCGGCAAGTCCCCGGCCTTCCAGCCCACGGTGGCCGGCCAGGGCTGGCTGTCGGTCGCGGTGCTTCCGGCGGGTGACGCCTCGCTCGCGGCCTCCGGCGTCGGCCCGCAGGGCGGCGGCCTGATCAGCGAGTCCGGCCGGGGATCGGCGGCCTACCGCTCGACGCTGACGATCAGCGGGCCGGCCGGCCCGAACCTGGCCCTGCTGCAGGCGCTGCTGCGCTCGGCGACTCCGGTGCACGGCTCCTGGGGCAGCGGCCGCCTGCTGCGGACCAGCCTGTTCTCCGCGCTGCTCACCAGCAATGGCAAGCTGCTGGTCGGCGCCGTCAGGCCGGCCGTGCTGTACGCGGACGCCTCGGCGCCGCGGTGACCGCGGAGCCGCCTCCGCCGCAGCCCGGGCAGATCGGCACTGACTCCGCCGCGAGCGTGGCCAGCGGCAGGACTGCGGCAGGCCCGGCGGAAGCCGCCAGCCCGGCGGAAGCCGGGCAGCTGGCCATCGAGACGCGCGGGCTGAGCAAGCGGTTCCGCAGCGGCCAGCTTGCCGTCAGCGAGCTGAGCCTGGCGGTGCCCCGCGGTTCGGTCTACGGCTTCCTCGGCCCCAACGGGTCCGGCAAGACCACCACGATCCGGATGCTGCTCGGCCTCGTGCAGCCGACGAGCGGGAGCCATCGGCTGCTGGACGTGCCCATGCCGGGCGGCCTGAACGCCGTCCTGCCCAAAGTCGGGTCGCTGGTGGAGGGCCCGGCCTTCTACTCGTTCCTGTCCGGTCGCGCCAACCTGGGGCGCTGCGACGCTGCCGACCGGACGGCTGACCCGCGCACCGCCGCGGCGCGGATCGGCGAGGCGCTGGAGCGGGTGGGCCTGAGCGCCGCCGCGGCGAAGCATTACCGTGCTTACTCGCTCGGCATGAAGCAGCGGCTGGCGCTTGCCGCCAGCATGCTTAGGCCGCGTGAGCTGGTGATCCTGGACGAGCCCACGAACGGCCTTGACCCGCAGGGCACCAGGGAGGTGCGCGGGCTCATCCGCCAGGTCGCGGCCGACGGCACGACCGTCTTCGTCTCCTCGCACCTGCTCGCCGAGGTCGAGCAGATCTGCTCCCACGTCGGGGTGATGCGGGCCGGCCAGCTCGTGTTCGAGGGCACGCTCGCGGATCTGCGCAGCCGGGGCGCGGCCCGGATCCTGGTCCGGACGACCGAGACGTCGATGGCCGCGAAGGTCCTGGGCGGCCTGGGGCTGGCCGACGTCCAGGTAGCCGGCCGGGAGGTAACGGGTCAGCTGGGCGAGCAGGCCCCCGAGGACATCTGCGCGTGCCTGGTGCACGAGGGGATTCCGGTCGCCGGGCTGGAGACCCCGCGGGCCAGCCTGGAAGACCTGTTCGTCGAGCTCACGGGGGAGGGCTTCGATGTCAACGGCTGAGCTCGCCGCCCCGCCGCCCGCGGCGGCGAGCCCGGACGAGCGCCGGCCATCGCCGGTCCGGGCCTGGCTGCGCCTGCTGCGCTCCGAGCTCGGCCTGCTCTTCCTCCGGCTGCGTAACCTGGTCCTGCTCGCCGTCGTGGCCGCCATCCCGGTTATCGTCGGCATCGCGCTGAAGCTGGCCGGGCATCCGGCCGGCGGCGGTGGCGGCAACGGGCCCGCCTTCCTCAACCAGGTCGCAGGCAACGGGGTCTTCCTGGCCTTCCTGGCCCTGACGGTGATGATGACGCTGGTGCTGCCGCTCGTGGTCGCCGTCGTGTCCGGGGACAGCGTGGCCGGCGAGGCCGGTCACGGGACGCTCCGCTACCTGCTCACGGTCCCCGCCGGGCGGACCAGGCTGCTGGGAATCAAGTACATCGGCGTGGCGGTGTTCATCCTGGCCGCCTGCCTGCTCGTCTCGGTGGTGTCCGTGATCACCGGGGCGATCCTGTTCGGCGTGGGCCCGGTCACCCTGCTGTCAGGAACCGCCATCTCCCTGGCGGCCGGGCTGCTCAGGCTGCTGCTGGTGACCCTGTACGTGGCGGCCGCGCTCGCCGCGCTGGCCGCCATCGGGCTGGCCATCTCGACGGTGACCGAGCACGCGATCGCGGCCATGGCGGCCCTGCTGATCATCGCCGTGGGCAGCGAGGTGGCCGACAGCATCCCGCAGTTCTCCGCCGTGCACCCGTACCTGCCGACGCACTGGTGGCTGTCGTTCGACGGCCTGCTGCGGGCGCCGATTGCCTGGTCGGGCGTCGGCACCGGCCTGCTGTCGTTCGCCGCCTACCTGGTCATCTTCGGCGCGATCGGCTGGGCCCGGTTCACCACCGCTGACATCACCAGCTGAGCGATCAGCGGCCCCTCCTCGCCGGCACGCGGTCCTCGCCGGCACGCGGTCCTCGCCGGCACGCGGTCCTCGCCGGCACGCGGTCCTCGCCGGCACGCGGTCCTCGCCGGCACCCAGTCCTCGCCGGCACCCAGTCCTCGCCGACACGCAGTCCTCGCCGGCGCGCGCCGCGGCCGGGGTCAGCTGCTGGCCAGCTCGTCCGCCGCGGCCCGGCCGGCCTCGGCCGTGCGGCGCAGGAAGCCCGCCAGCAGCTCGAGCTCGTCGGCGGAATAGTCCGCGCAGATCTCGTCCATCGAGTAGTTCATCCCCGCGTACAGCCGCAGCACGTCGGCACTCCTGCTGGGCACGGCCCGGACGACGACGCCGCGGCGGTCGGCGGGGTCGCGCTCGCGGGCGATCCAGCCGCCGCGCTCCAGCCGGTCCAGGATGCCGGTCGTGGTCGCGGGGTGCAGTCCGGCCCGCCGGGCCAGGGCGCTTGGGCTGAGCGGCCCGTGGCGGCTGATCAGCTCGAGGCAGCCCAGGTCGGTGGCCCGCAGCTCCAGCTGCCCGCTGACCTGATGAGACAACGAGGACAGCTGGCTGTTCAGGTCGCGCAGCGAGTCCCTGATCTGGTAGCTCAGCCGCCTGCGCCGGCGTACCGCGGCCTGGTCGTCACCAGATATCGGTTCCATATAATTTGAACTCCGTATAATATGAGCACGCAACTCAAATCTACGCCGTCAGCAGCAGGAGCGCACAGGAAGGCAGGATCATGAGGCTCACCGTGTTCGGCGCGTCCGGCGCGACCGGGACGTGCCTGGTCGAGCAGGCGGTCGCGGCTGGTCATGAGGTCACGGCCGTGGTCCGGGACCCGGCGCGGCTGTCCCGCATGCCGCAGCCGGGGGCGCGCATCGTCACCGCCGACGTGATGGACCCGGCCGCGATCGCCGCCGTGATCGCCGGCACCGGGGCCGTGCTGTCCGCGGTGGGTCCCCGCGGCACCGGACCCGGCACCGTCGTGCAGGACAGCGCCCGCAGCATCGCCTCGGCCATGCGCAGGTCCGGCCCCGCCAGGCTGCTCATCATCAGTGGCTCCATCGTGACCGACGCCGGCGAGGGAGCCGTCATGAGTCACCTGATCAAGCCGCTGGCCCGGGCGGCCATGCTGCGCCATGTCTGCGCGGACATGCGCCAGGCCGAGGACGAGATCCGCGCGAGCGGCCTGGACTGGACGATCATGCGCCCGCCCAGGCTCACCGGGAAGCCGGCCGCGGGCAGCTACCGCACGGCGATCGACCGCAACCTGCCGCGCGGGCTCACGATCTCCCGCGCCGACCTGGCTGCCTGCATGCTCGCGCTGATCAGTGACCGGGCCGCGGTGCACCGGCACGTCGCCATCGCCAGCTGAGGCCGGCTCCCGCTGCCGCCGGGCTATCCGGGCTACCCGCGCAGGCCGGGCAGGTCGTCCTCCCAGAACTCGGCGGGCGCGCGGCTGGTGTCCCCGGCCGTGCCCGCGTCCTGGCCACCGGGATGCCGGTCATTCTCCGCGCCGCGCAACTCGACCCGCCGGATCTTGCCGGAGATCGTCTTGGGCAGCTCAGCGAACTCGATCCGCCGGACCCGCTGATAGGGAGCCAGCCGGGCCCTGGCGTGCGCGAGGATGGCACGGGCGGTTTCCGCCGTCGGCTCGAAGCCCGCTGCCAGCTGCACGTACGCCTTGGGCACGGCCAGCCGCAGCGGGTCGGGCGAGGGCACCACGGCGGCCTCGGCCACGGCCTCGTGCTCGATCAGCACGCTCTCCAGCTCGAACGGCGAGATCCGGTAGTCGGACGCCTTGAACACGTCGTCGGTTCGGCCGATATAGGTGATGTAGCCGTCCTGATCGCGGCTGGCCACGTCCCCGGTGTGGTAGTAGCCGTCGCGCATGGCCTCGGCCGCGCGCTCCGGGTCGCCCGCGTAGCCGGTCATCAGGCCAAGCGGCCGCCGGGACAGGTCCAGGCAGATCTCGCCCTCATCGCCGGCGGTCCCGGAGATCGGGTCGACGAGCGTGATCTGGTAGCCCGGCAGCGGCCGGCCCATCGAGCCCGGCCGGACCGGCTGGGCCGGGGTATTGCCGATCTGGGCCGTGGTCTCGGTCTGGCCGTAGCCGTCCCTGACGGTGATCTGCCAGCAGCGGCGGACGTGCTCGATGATCTCCGGGTTCAGCGGCTCGCCCGCGCTGAGCGCCTCGCGCAGGCTGCTCACGTCGCAGCTGTCCAGGTCAGCCTGCACCAGCATCCGCCAGACCGTCGGCGGCGCGCACAGGGATGTCACCCCGCAGCGGGGTATCGCCGAGAAGAGCGCGCCGGGGGAGAACCGCTCATGGCCCAGCACCAGCGAGGTCGCCCCGGCGATCCACGGCGCGAACACATTGCTCCAGGCATGCTTGGCCCAGCCCGGTGAGGAGATGTTCAGGTGCACGTCGCCCGGCTGCAGGCCGATCCAGTACATGGTCGACAGGTGCCCGGCCGGGTACGAGACGTGCGTGTGCTGGACCAGCTTGGGCTGCGCGGTGGTGCCGGAGGTGAAGTACAGCAGCAGCGGGTCGCTGCCCCTGGTCACGCCATCCGGCTCGAAGCCCGCCGGGGCGGCGGTGAAGTCCGCGTAAGACCGCCAGCCGGCAGCCGGCCCGGCCGCGCCGGAGGTCACCTCGATCCTGGTCAGCTCATCGGCGATGGCATCGAACTTGGCCGTGTGCGCTGACTCGGTGATCACGTGCCGGATCGCCCCCCGCGCCACCCGGTCGGCCAGGTCCTCGGGTCCGAGCAGCGTCGATGCCGGGACGATGACCGCGCCCAGCTTCATGGCCGCGAGGATGGACTCCCAGAGCGGCGCGATATTGCCCAGCATCATCAGCAGCCGGTCACCGCGGCGCACGCCGAGCCCGCGCAGCCAGCTCGCCAGCTGGCCGGACCGGGCCGCCATCTCGGCGTAGCTGAGCCGGGTGTCGCTGTCCTCGGTGAGCACCCGCAGCGCATCGCGGTCCGGGTGCTCGGCGGCCAGTACGTCGAACCAGTCGGTGGCCCAGTTGAACTCTTCCAGCACCGGCCAGCTGAACTGGGTGCTGGCGGCCTGGTAGTCCTCGCGGAGCTGCTGCAAGAGATCGCGTCCCGCGCGGAAGGCGGCGGTCGATGGCTGCTGTCTCGTCATACAGTTATCGTGCCAGCCGCGCTGGCACGCCGGGGAGACCCATGTCGGCCCGGATGCCCTGCCTGACCGGCTGCCCGAAGCGGCCTTTCGCGGCCCGGCGGCCCCTTATCGGGGCGCTCTGCGCGGTAGCGTCGTCAGATGTGCCCCTCGGCCGTGCCGGCAGTCCGTCGCCCGATGATGCCCGCGGCGCTCCTGGCCGCAGCGGCCGCGAGCGCGCGGGCAGGGTCGGCCTGCCGGGCGTGACCGACCTTCCGGGCGTGACCGACCTGCTGGCCGCCGCGGTCACCGCCATCGGCGGGGCGGAGCGAGCCGGTCAGGTCTCGATGGCACAGGCCGTGCAGCGCGCCATCGAGACCGGGGAGCACCTGGCCGTGCAGGCCGGAACCGGAACCGGCAAGTCGCTGGCTTACCTGGTCCCGGCGGTGCGGCACGCCATGACCGAGGGCGCGACGGTGGTGGTCTCCACGGCCACCATCGCGCTGCAGCGGCAGCTCATCGACCGTGACCTGCCGCGGCTGGCCCAGGCGCTGGAACCCATCCTCGGCCGCCCCCCGGTCTTCGCGATCCTCAAGGGCCGCCGCAACTACCTGTGCCTGCAGCGCCTGCGGACCGGGGCGCCGGACGACCCGGCGGAGGCGCTGTTCGATCCGCGCAGCGTCTCGGCCGTCGGGCGGCAGGTGCAGCGGCTGCACGAGTGGGCGGAGACGACCGTCACCGGCGACCGCGACGAGCTCGTGCCCGGCGTGCCGGCGCAGGCGTGGAGCCAGGTCTCGGTCACCGCGCGCGAATGCGTCGGCGCGCAGCGGTGCTCCTTCGCCGCGCACTGCTACGCGGAACTGGCGCGGGCGGAAGCGGGCCAGGCCGACATCGTGGTCACGAATCACGCCCTGCTCGCCATCGACGCGCTCGAGGACTTCGACGTGCTGCCCGAGCATGACGTGGTGATCATCGACGAGGCACATGACCTGGTGGACAGGGTCACCTCGGTAGCGTCCGACGAGCTCTCGGCGCCGGCCGCGGAGATCGCCGCCCGGCGCTGCGGGCGCATGATCGAGCAGAAGTCAGCGGAGCGGCTCAGGGAGGCGGGCGAGGCCGCCGGGCGGGTGCTGGCCGTGATCCCGCCCGGCCGCATGGACATCCTCGCCGAGGACGTGGCTGCTTCGCTGGCGTTCCTGCGGGACGCCGCCGGCGGCTGCGCGGCCGAGCTGCGGGCCATCGCCAGGAACTCCGAAGACGATCCGGAACGGATAGCCGCGCGCCGGTCGGCTCTCGCCGCCCTGGACGAATTGCACGGCGCGGCCGACCGGATCCTGGAGGCGTTCGGCCCGGAGATCGCCGCCCGGCCGGACGTGGTGTGGATGGATCGCCCGGCGGGGGAGGAGCCGTCCCGGCCGCCCACGCTCCGGGTGGCGCCGCTGGAGGTCGGCACCCTGCTGGCCGCGCGCCTGTTCAGCCGGCGGACGGTGGTGCTGACCTCAGCGACCCTGGCGCTGGGCGGATCGTTCGAGCCGCTGGCCCGGCAGTGGGGGCTGTGGCGCGCGCCCGAGACCGCCGGGCCAGCCGAGACGAGGCACCGCAGCCCCGGGTCAGCCGGGCCTGAGTCAGCCGGGCCTGAGTCAGCCGGGCCTGAGTCGGCCGGGCCTGAGTCGGCCGGGCCTGAGTCGGCCGGGCCTGAGCCGGCCGGGCCTGAGCCGGCCGGGCCTGAGCCGGCCGGGCCTGAGCCGGCCGGGCCTGAGCCGGCCGGCCCTGAGCCAGGCGACTCCGGGCCGGAACCGGAGCCGCACTCACTGGCCTGGTCGGGGCTCGACGTCGGCTCGCCGTTCGACCACCCGCGCAGCGGCATCCTCTATGTCGCACGGCACCTGCCGCCGCCCGGCCGGGACGGGCTGCCCGAGTCCTACCTGGACGAGATCTGCGAGCTGATCACGGCCGCGGGCGGCCGCACGCTCGGGCTGTTCTCGTCCATGCGCGCTGCCCGGCAGGCGGCCGGCGCGCTCCGCGAGCGCATCGAGCACCCGCTGCTGTGCCAGGGCGACGACCCGACCTCGCAGCTGATCAGCCAGTTCGCGGCTGACGAGGCCAGCTGCCTGTTCGGCACGCTGTCGCTGTGGCAGGGCGTCGACGTGCCCGGGTCGTCGCTGCAGCTGGTCATCATCGACCGGATCCCGTTCCCGCGGCCCGATGACCCGCTCGCGTCGGCCCGTCAGCGCGCCGTCGCCGCGCGCGGCGGCAACGGCTTCATGACCGTGGCCGCGACGCAGGCTGCCCTGCTGCTCGCCCAGGGCACTGGCCGGCTGCTGCGCACCATGACGGACCGGGGAGTGGTGGCGATCCTCGACCCGCGCCTGGTCACCGCGCGGTACGGGACATTCCTGCGGGCGTCGCTGCCGCCGTTCTGGACGACGACCGACCCAGAGGTGGTGCGCGGTGCCCTGCGCCGCCTGGCCGGCGCGGCCGCCCCGGCGAGATCGGCTTAGCCGCGGCCCTGGCCTGCGGCCCGGACCGCGAGCGCGGTGATGGCCGCGGCGACGCCGGCCGGGCTGGCCAGCATGTGCAGGTGCTCGCCGGGCAGCTCGGTCACCGGCCAGCCGCGGCGGCGTGCCTCGGCTGCCTCCTGCCGGTAGCCGGCCGAGAACAGCAGGTAGGCCGCAGCGCCCGGCGGCCGGCCGGGCGGCAGCGGCGGCAGCACTTCCACGAAGAAGGCCAGCGGCAGCGGCCGGGCCTCGGCCAGCACGGCCGCCCGGGCGGCCTCGCCGGGGAACAGCCCGGACAGGTCCTCGCCGGGCCACCACTGCGGCCATGGCGGCACGACGCCGTTGCTGGCAATCTCCTGCAGGTGGGGGAGGAACTCAGCGTCCGCCACCCGGTCCGGCCCGGCTCGGCCGGGAAGGCCGGCGTCCGCGTACACGATGACGACATCGCTCGCCGCGGCAGCGGCGGCCACGTGGCGGGCGAGGACCCCGGCGCCCGAGTGCGGCACGAGCACGATGCGGTCCGGGCGGCCTTCTGGCAGTTGCCCGGCAGCGGCCCGGATCTGATCCGCGCAGAGCCCGATCAGCCGCGGCGCGTACGGCGGCCCGCCGCGGGTGAAGCCGTCCAGCGATGGCACCGCCACCGCCTGCCCGCTGCGGGTGAGCTCGCCGGCCGCCGGCCGCCAGCTGGCCGGCCCGAGAGCGGGAGCGTGCATCAGCACGATCAGCTGCGCCACCCTGCCATGCTGCCACCGGCCACGGCATGCGGCGATCCGCGGTCGGCCGGCGGACCGGACGCTGCCTGAAGGCGGAACGACGTGTCAGATTCCCGCCAGACCGCCGGCCGCCGGGAGGGCAGCATGGTGGTCATGTCCAGTCCAGTGATGAGCAGCAGAGCCACCCCAGTCCGAGCCACCGCGGTCCCGGCCAC
>Ga0187862_10001170_pt1 | contig 28197 bp, 29 predicted proteins | sample June2016WEW_10_1_FD_133003 | JGI IMG/M metagenome (GOLD analysis project Ga0187862, IMG submission 133003) | Peatland microbial communities from SPRUCE experiment site at the Marcell Experimental Forest, Minnesota, USA - June2016WEW_10_150 | ecosystem: Environmental > Terrestrial > Soil >...
GCCCTTGAGATACACTGGACTGAGACCGATGGGAAAACCGGCGGCTATCACGTTTATCGCAAGGAAGGAAAAGAAATTATCCGGCTGACCGCGAGTCCGGTACAACACCCGCCTTTTGTGGACCACGGCGCCAAGAAGGGGGCGACTTACTTTTACGCCGTATCCGCCGTAAGCGCCCAGGCGGACCATAAAGAGGGTCTGCTCTCCAAATGGTTCGAGGTCAGAAACCTGCTGAACGAATAGGTGGATAGTATATCCGGCGCTCTTGCCCGATATCCGATATCAGTATGGACCGTGAGGATCTTTTCTATGCATCATTTTCAGTATAAAGAAGACGAACTCTATTGCGAAGATGTCCCGGTGCGGCTTATCGCCGAAAAAACCGGGACCCCGTGCTATATATACAGTCTTGCTACGCTCAGCCACCATTTCACAACTTTTGACGCCGCTTTCGCAAATGTTGCGCACCTTACCTGTTACTCTGCAAAAGCCAACTCCAATGTCGCAATTTTGAAACTGTTCGGCTCGATGGGCGCCGGAGTGGACATCGTTTCGGGCGGCGAGCTCTACCGCGCCCGCATGGCCGCAATTCCACCTGAGCGTATCGTCTATTCCGGGGTGGGCAAAACGGTTGAAGAAATCGATTTCGCGCTTCGTGAAAAAATCCTGATGTTCAATATCGAATCTTCCCAGGAACTCGAGCAGATCAACCGCCGGGCCGAAGCGATGGGCACCAGGGCATCGATTTCACTGCGAGTCAATCCCGATATCGACCCCAACACGCACCCCTACATTTCCACCGGCATGAAGAGGAACAAATTCGGCATCTCGGCCGACAGCGCTCTGCGGGCCTACGAGAAGGCAAAAAACCTCAGGAACATCGAGGTCGTCGGGCTGGATTGCCATATCGGAAGCCAGCTTACGGATGTCACACCCTTCGTCGATGCGCTGAGACGGCTTCGCTCTCTCATAGAAAGACTGCGGCAAACCGGGTTCCATATTCGCTATCTCGATCTGGGTGGCGGGCTCGGCATAGTATACGACCAGGAAGCGCCCCCTCAGCCGCATGAATATGCAAGGGCCCTGCTGGGCGAGCTGAAAAACATCGACTGCACGCTGATTTTCGAGCCGGGCCGGGTTATCGTTGGAAACGCCGGCGTTCTTGTGACCAAAGTACTCTATACAAAACGGACCCAGGCGAAGAATTTCGTTATAACCGACGGGGCCATGAACGACCTGGTCCGGCCAAGCCTTTACGGGTCTTATCATTATATTCAGCCGGTCCTCAGGAGTCTGAAGGAAACGGAAATCGTCGATGTGGTCGGTCCCATTTGCGAGTCCGGCGACTTTCTGGCCAAGGACCGCGGCCTCCCCATGCCGGCGGCGGGCGATTATCTTGCCGTGATGAGCGCAGGAGCGTACGGGTTCAGTATGTCTTCCAATTACAACTCGCGCCCACGCGCTCCCGAAGTGCTCGTAAAAGGCGGGCAATATTTCATTATAAGGCAGAGGGAAACCTGGCAAGACCTGGTGCGGCCCGAAACCATTCCGGATTTTCTCACAGGTTGAACGGGAAAACCATCTCACCGCAGAGGCGCAGAGCACAGAGGAAACTAAAATTAAACAAGATCAACAGGGGTCTCTCGGGACTCATGAGAGCGCTATTTTTTTTGCTGAAAATCCTCTCTTACGAAAGCCTTTCTCCGCGTACTCTTCATGACCTGTCCATGACCAACCTCTGCGGTAGATTTTTCTTTGCATAGGAGTCTGAATTGCAGCGAATCCATTTCACGAAAATGACCGGCAGCGGCAACGATTTCATAATAATAGACAATCGGGCATTGAAGATGCCAAAGGAGCAAGGGCGCGAGCTGGCTGTGTCTGCCTGCCGCAGAAAGGTGTCCGTGGGGGCTGACGGCCTGATTCTAATAGAAAATGATATCGAAGCTGATTTCCGGTGGCAATTCTTCAACGCCGACGGCAGCGAAGCGGAGATGTGCGGCAACGGGGCGCGCTGCGCGGCCCGATTCGCGCGGCTCAAGGGTATAGTGGACAAGGATCGGCTCAGTTTCAGCACGCTTGCCGGCCTTATCGAAGCGCAAGTCTCGGGCGAATGTGTCAAAGTCGGTATGCCCCGGCCCCACGGCATGGAAATTGACTTTCCGGTCGTACTCGATGATTGTCTTCTCCAGCTCGGTTTTATCAATACAGGGGTCCCTCACGCAGTCTTTTTCGCCGGCTCCGAGGCGCAACTCGAAGGGCTGGATGTCTTTGAGCGGGGACGCTGCATACGCTTTCACCAGCGCTTTCAGCCTGCAGGTTCCAATGCCGACTTCGCCTTTGTCAGCAGCCCCCACCATATTTCCATCAGGACCTACGAACGCGGCGTCGAAGCTGAAACTCTCGCGTGCGGCACTGGCTCTATAGCAGCCGCCTTGCTCGCAGCGGCAAAGAACTTGGTCGCCTCTCCGGTCGAAGTGTTGACCAGGAGCGGGGAAACGCTGGTTGTTCACTTCGAGAAAATCTCACAGGATGGTGGAATAAACTTCTCAGCCGTTTTCCTGGAAGGCGACGCAAAGGTGGTTTATGACGCCGAACTTTGGGACGAAACCTTGAGAAGGTAGAAAGGAGGCTGCAATGATTCGTGGCGCAATAACGGCGATTGTTACGCCTTTTAAAGGCGGTAAGATCGATGAGGCCGGACTGAGAGAACTCATCGAGTTCCAGATCGCAAATGGGGCCCACGGCATAGTCCCCTGCGGGACTACGGGCGAATCGCCCACTCTGTCGCATGCCGAGCACGAGCGGGTGACTGAAATCGCAATCGAACAGGTGGCAAAACGCCTTCCGGTCATCGCCGGAACAGGCTCCAACAGTACCGAGGAGGCTATCTCGCTGACCGGCCATGCGAAAAAGGCAGGCGCCGACGCAGCCCTCATGATGAGCCCTTACTATAACAAGCCGACGCAGGAAGGACTTTATCGGCATTTTGAAAAGGTAGCCAAAGCTGTCGATATTCCGATCATCCTCTACAACATACCGGGCCGCACTGCCGTTAACATCGATCCTGACACAATCGCACGCCTGTCAAAGATTGACAACATTGTGGGCGTTAAGGAAGCTGCCGGTTCAATGAAGCAGATCACGGACATAATCGCCCTGTGCGCAGATGATTTCATTGTGCTGTCCGGCGAGGATTACCTCACGTTCCCACTTATGTGCGTTGGAGGCAGAGGGGTTATATCGGTTGCATCAAACGTTGCTCCGAGGGAAATGGCCGATCTTTGCAATCTCTTTTTCAACGGCAGGCTTGAAGAGTCCCGGAGGCTTTATTACAAGCTCCTGCCCCTGCTTCACGGCCTCTTTATCGAGACCAACCCGGCCCCGGTCAAGACTGCCCTGGCCATGATGAAGAAAATAGAGTCCGAAGAGGTAAGGCTTCCGCTGGTAACTATGGGCGAGAAGAACAAGGAGCGACTGAGGAAAATTCTCGAAACTCAGGGTCTTCTGCCTGAATCGGCTGAAAAAAGAACCAGGGCCTAAGAGAAGCGAGAAGCGGGATGCGGTACTCTTCTCGCTCCCTGCTCCTTGCTCCCTTTCCTTATGGAGGCATAAGATGGTACGCGCAGCGGTTGCCGGAATTGCTGGAAGAATGGGCTCCAGGGCCGCCCAGCTCATTGGCGAGACCGAGGGGATCGAGTTGGCGGGCGGCTTTGAGTTTTCACGGCACCCTCTTGTTGGAAAAGATTTGGCCGAAGCGATCGGAGGCAGCCCCACCGGTAAGGCGATCGGGGGGAGAATCGAAGATGTGCTGGAGGACGCCGATGTTATCATCGACTTTACCACCGCTGCTTCATCGCTCGAACACCTCAGGGCCGCATCGGCTCGCGGCGTATCAATGGTCATAGGCTCGACCGGATTTGCACCCGTGCAGATCGATGAGGCCGCCGGGCTTGCCACAGCGGTCTCGTGTGTGATTTCTCCCAACATGAGCGTCGGTGTCAATATCTTGTTCAAAATGGTGGCCGAAGCTGCGCGGCTGCTCGGAGATAGTTGCGACGTTGAGATAGTGGAAGCCCACCATAGGTTCAAAAAAGACGCGCCTAGCGGTACGGCCGTGAAGCTCGCCCAAATTGTCGCCGAGACCCTCGGCAGAGACCTCGGACAGGTTGGGGTCTACGGGCGGCATGGAATGATCGGAGAGCGTAGCGTGCCTGAGATTGGAATTCAGAGCGTTCGAGGCGGTGACATCGTGGGCGAGCATACCGTCATTTTCGCCTCCCTTGGCGAAAGGATGGAGATCGTTCATCGCGCCCACAGTCGAGACAATTTCGCCAGGGGGGCGATACGCGCCGCCAAATGGGTCATCGGCCGGCCCGGGGGACTCTACGACATGAGCGATGTGCTCGGCATCAAATAACAGAAGGCGGAAATCTGTCCTCCATCCTCCGTCCGCCGATCTCGTTAGGAGGTCTTAATGACTATTGCAGTATCTGAACGGTTGCGCCTGCTTCCACCCTATCTTTTTGCCGAGATCGACCGGCTCAAGGCGGACCTGATTGCCAGGGGAGTTGACGTAATCAACCTCGGGGTGGGCGATCCCGACTTACCTACTCCATCTCATATAATTGAAAGACTGGCTCAAACGGCAAAAGACCCGGCCAACCACCAGTATCCTTCCTATTCGGGTATGAACGACTTCCGGGTCAGCGTGGCAAAATGGTACAAAATAAGATTCGGAGTCGAGTTGGACCCGCTCACGGAGGTGCTCACGCTGATAGGCTCCAAGGAGGGATTGGCTCACCTGCCGCTTGCATTCATCGACCCGGGAGACCTGGCGCTGACCCCTTCTCCCGCCTATCCCGTGTATCATGTTGCCACCATGTTCGCGGGCGGCGAGTCCTGGTTCATGCCGCTCCTCGAGAAAAACGGCTTCCTGCCGGACCTGGACGCCATCCCGATCGAAGTGGCCAGGCGTGCTCGGCTTATGTTCATAAACTATCCTAATAATCCTACCGGCGCGACTGCCGGCAGGGACTTCTACGAACGGGTCGTCCGGTTTGCCGGACAATACGGCATAATCGTCTGCCATGACGCAGCTTATTCGGAAATGGCTTTCGGGGGGTATCGACCGATGAGCTTCCTTGAGGTCCCCGGCGCAAAGGAGGTTGGAGTGGAATTTCATTCTCTGTCGAAGACCTATAACATGACCGGATGGCGGCTGGGATTCGCGGTAGGCAACAGCGGCGTGATCGAAGCGCTTGGCCGGATAAAGAGCAACATCGACTCGGGCGCCTTCAACGCCGTCCAATGGGCGGGCATCGCGGCGCTGGAGGGTGACCAGCAGCCGGTTGCCGATATGCAGAACACTTATCGGGAAAGGCGCGATATTCTTATCGCAGGTCTCCAAAAGGCAGGACTTCATCCGCAGATCCCAAAAGCTACATTCTATGTCTGGTGCCCGAACCCGCGGGGGTACAGTTCAAGGGATTTTACCTCCCTTCTGCTCCGCGAGGCCGGCATAGTTACCACTCCCGGCAGCGGGTTCGGCGATCCCGGCGAAGGCTACGTGCGAATGGCGCTCACCGTCTCCGCAGAGCGCATTCGGGAGGCTGTTGAGCGAATCTTGAAACTCGATCTGGAAAGTCGGCCGTCCGGTGAAAAAAGCAGCAATCGCAGTAGGGAGTAACCAGGGGGACTCGGTACTGATATGCCGGCAGGTTTTTGACGTATTGCGAAAACACCCGGCGATTAATACCTTGAGGGTCTCGTCGCTCTACAGTACCAGCCCCGTGGGGCCGGTGGAGCAGGACCGGTTTATTAACGCGACCGTTGTTTTACAGACCCGGCTTGAGCCGCAGGCGCTCTTCGAACTCATGCTCGAGGTGGAAAAGAGCTTCGGAAGGGTCCGCACGGTCAAATGGGGTCCCAGGACCCTGGATCTGGACCTTATTTTCTATGAAAATATCCAACTCGATCTGCCCGTACTAAAGGTGCCTCATCCGCTGATGAGCAAACGCCTCTTCGTTCTGATGCCCTTGGCCGAAATTGAACCCCACTGGGTTCATCCGGGATCTGGGCTCTCCGTTCAGGAAATGTTGAATCGAATTCTTGAACTCGATCACCAGCAGGAAATTCAAAAACTGGAAATGTGAAATGGGACGTATATTTGTCATTGCCATAATAGTGTGGATCGCCTACTTTCTTGTTAAAAAGATCGGCAAGGCGTTTTTTGAACCCTCCAGTCCCGGGGACCAAACAAGCGGCCCCGCTTCCGACGCCGAACTTATCCGCGATCCTCAATGCGGAGCCTATTTCTTGAAACAAAAAGGTGTAAAAGGGGTGGTTGAAGGCCAGGTGATCCATTTTTGCAGCGAGAAATGCTACGACAACTATCTCAAAAGCCGAAGCCACAATTAAATAAGACCCTTTGACAATGGTGGGCAAAGGCGGATACGCATGTTTGAAAAAGTCAGGGCGGCAAAGGAACGAATAGAAGGCGTCGCCAATATGACTCCCATCATGACTTCCCGTACCCTGAACCGAATGACGGGCGCCCAAGTCTATTTGAAGTGCGAAAATTATCAAAGAATCGGGGCCTTCAAGTTCCGGGGGGCCTTCAACGCCATTTCCCAGCTTACCAATGAGCAGAAAAAACGGGGGATCCTGACTTATTCTTCCGGCAACCATTCGCAGGCGGTCGCATTGGTAGGGTCCTTGCTCGGAATAAAAACCACCGTGGTAATGCCCAACGATGCGCCCCAGACCAAACGTGCGGCTACCGTGGAATACGGCGCGGCAGTGATCGGCTATGATCCCCGGGAAACGGTTCGTCAAAAGGTTGCCGACGATCTGCAAATCAAATACGGCTACACCATGATTCCGCCCTTTGACCATGTGGAAGTCATTGCCGGACAGGGCACCGCCGCCTTCGAGATGTTTTCGGAGTTGAAATCTCTCGACATGCTCCTGGTACCCTGTGGAGGAGGGGGTCTACTCAGCGGTTCGGCTATTGCCGCCAAGGGTCTTGACCCCTCCTGCAGGATTATCGGAATCGAGCCCGAACTGGCAGACGACGCAACCAAATCGTTTTATTCAGGCGCCCTGCACACGGTCCTCAATCCACCCACCATCGCAGACGGCACTCGAACCGCTTCCCTGGGAAAGATTACATTCCCGCTGGTGCTCAAGTATGTGGACGGTATGAAAACGGTCTCGGAACGGGCCATCATAGAAGCTGTCCAGTTTCTCTTTTACCGGATGAAGATGGTTGTGGAACCATCCGGCGCACTTGGGATCGCAGCCCTGTTGAGCAAGGCTGTGCCTGCGGGGGGGCGCGTGGGAGTGATTATCAGCGGGGGCAACATCGATAGGCCCACAATGAAGTTGGTTCTTGGATAATATACCGGATTAAGACAACACTTTTGGCAGGAGTCCATTGTGAAATTCTTTATCGATACGGCCAATCTGGATGAAATAAAAGACGCCTTTGATCTGGGGGTCCTGGACGGGGTTACGACCAACCCCAGCCTGATAGCAAAGGAAGGAATCGCCGGCAGGGACGCTTTTAAGAACCATATCCAAAAGATATGTGAGATAGCACAGGGTCCGGTGAGCGCCGAGGGTGTGTGCTGCGACCTGGAGGGCATGCTGAGGGAAGCTCGCGAGCTTTCCGCAATAGACCCCAACGTCGTCGTGAAAGTCCCTATGACCACAGTGGGCCTCAGGGCCGTAAAAACACTGTCCCTGGAAGGGGTGCAAACAAATGTAACACTGGTATTCTCTCCCCTTCAGGCGCTTCTTGCCGCCAAGGCCGGAGCAACTTATATCAGCCCGTTCGTCGGTAGGCTCGACGACATATCCCAGGACGGCATGGACCTGGTGCGCGAAATTCTCGATATATTTTCCAATTACCTTTTTGAAACTGAAGTGATCGTCGCCAGCGTCAGGAATCCCATGCACGTGCTTGCTGCCGCGCGTTTAGGCGCGGATATTGCAACCATTCCATTCAAGGTCATTGAACAGCTTGCGCGCCATCCATTGACGGATCTGGGAATAGAAAAATTCTTGCAAGATTGGAAAAAAGTGGAAAGATAAAACGTGAGCTTAAGTTGTAGTATATAAACAGGAGGGGTTATGAAGCGAATGGCAACTGGGATCCGGTGTTTCCATTTCGTTGCTATGATCATTGTTTTGACGGTTGCCTGCCCAATAATCCCGCGTGCGGAAATCTTCAAGTTTGTCGATAGGGACGGGGCAGTTCATTACACAAATACCCCCACCTATGCGCAGTCTACGACTGTGAGTCTGCCGCCCTTGACCGAGGTGACCTTCAAGAGATATTTCCCAAAATACACCGCATCCATGGGGGGACTGCGGCCGGGAATTTTTTTCCCCCTGTCAAATTTATCCAATCAGGCTGCTTATGATCCGCACATAAAGTTGACCTGCAAGCTCTACGGCCTGGATTGCAACCTGGTGAAGGCAGTCATCCGCGCTGAATCGGGCTTCAATCCGCAGGCCGTATCTCCAAAAGGCGCAATGGGCTTGATGCAACTCATGCCTGAGACGTCGCGGGACCTCGGCGTGATCAATCCTTTTGATCCCGTGCAGAATATAGACGGTGGAGCGAGGTATCTTCGGATGATGCTCGACCGGTTCGCCAACAACACCGCCCTTGCCCTGGCAGCCTACAATGCGGGTCCGGAGGCGGTGACAAAACACGGTGGAATTCCACCTTTTGACGAAACCCAAATTTATGTTAAGACAGTTATGGACTTTTATGATCGGTACCGTTACTAATGTGGAAGGAGCCGAAAGCCTTAAAGACGCCACAGGGAAGCTTGAAAGTTTGAGTTTATGCTCGTTTTAAACCGAAGTGACCTCTCGAGGCAAAGCCTCACGACTTTGCCCAACGTCCTGACTTATTTCAGGATGGCCACGATACCAGTCATAGTGTTCCTCCTTGTACCACCCTCATCCGGTTTTTCGCAGAACCTCGCTTTCATAGTCTATTGCATCGCCTCGCTTACCGATTACCTGGACGGCACTCTGGCTCGATGGTCGAATACGGTCACCTCCATCGGAAAGCTGCTCGACCCGCTGGCCGACAAGCTCCTCACCACGGCCGTGCTCATAATGCTGATTCCAAAAGTTCACGCATGGATGGTTTTCCTCATCGTGGGGCGTGAGATAGGTATAACCGGCCTGCGCTCGATTGCCGCCGGACATGGACTTATCATCAACCCCAGCCGTATGGGGAAAAACAAGATGGTTTCTCAGACCCTGGCGCTTGTCTTTCTGCTGCCGGCAATTCCGAGGATTCAGACTACGCTGGGTATAGTTGGGATCTCCTTCTTGTGGATTTCGCTTGTCCTTAGCTATATGTCCGCCATGGACTACTTCCTCAGCTTTTACAGGGAGGCAAAACGCCAGGGGCCAACCCAATAAGTAGCAGGGTAAATGTCATCATTTAAGCTGCCCGAATTTCGCCCGCCCGATTTCACCGTACCACCTCTTAGTGACGCCCCTGCGGTGCAATTCAAAAAAGTCCAAAGGGCAGGTGTCGCCCCGCAAGGATACCACGCAACCTCCGTATACCCGGAATTTTTTCAGGTCCGCAAGGGACAATGGGTCCTTCCAAAGCACTCGCGCATGGACTGTGTGGGGGTGCTTGGGCCTGACGGAACACTCGAGGTCCGCGAATTCCGCCTTTTAAAGCCAGGAGATCTTGTCGCATGCGGCCGGCGCGAAAACGGTGAAGAAGGGATCTTCGTCCACGTGGAGGCTTTCGGAGGGGAATTAGCGATCTCGGAAAAGTTCGCCTTTCGCACGCGAATATCCCGCGAGACTCCATTTTCATATGATTACGACGAACTCTATAACCTGCTCGAACATGATCGCGAAAACGGGTTCCTGCTCTGGGTGCTTGGCCCGGCAGTAGCCTTCGATAAGGACTCGCGCGATTCCCTGGCCGCTATTATCGACGAGGGGTTCGTCCACGGAGTTCTCGCCGGAAACGCCCTGGCGACTCACGATATCGAGGCTGCGATCTTCGGCACTGCACTCGGACAGGACATTTACACAAAAAAGCACGCCCATCTGAGCCATTACTAGCACCTCGACGCGATCAACCTGATTCGGGAGATCGGATCAATCAAGGCAGCCGTCGAAAAGGGAATGGTTAAAGACGGGATTATGGCTTCTCTTGTAAAACGCGGAGCGCCGTTCGTACTTGCCGGTTCCATCCGGGACGACGGCCCCATGCCCGAAGTAATATCTGACTCCGGCGAGGCCCAGGACGCGATGCGTGCGCTGACCCGAAAAGCGACCACGGTAATCGCAATGGCTACCCAGCTTCATTCCATTGCAGTCGGAAACATGACCCCTTCATACAGGGTGATGGATAACGGCACGGTTCGGCCCGTATATTTTTTTGTCGTAGATATGTCCGAGTTTGTGGCAAACAAGCTGGCCGATCGAGGCTCTCTCACCGCCAGATCGATTCTTACCAATACGCAGGATTTTGTCGTAAATTTGCGCCGTAAGCTCATCCGAAGGACCTGATGATGGGGGGTGAAGAGTGAAGCAAAAAGAGTAAGGGTGAACGCAACGGTGCATATTTTGATATACGGGCAGGAGGACCGCTGATGAAAAACGAAATAATAAGTTTTTTGGGCAAAAGGGGCATTTCGCTTTCCGGAATCTCGGAACCAAAGGAACTTTCCAAAATACCTGCACAATTCTCCCCTCAGAGCATTTTGAAAAACTGTCGATCGGTCCTGTGCTACGCTGTCCCGATTCCCAAAGGGATATTGCGCGCCGAAACTGATTCCTCCCTGCTTTTTTGGCGTTTTTCCAATATCACCTATCGATTCCTGGATACCGTATCTAACGAGATCTGTATGCTCCTCGAGGCGCACGGCCATCTTGCCGCTCCTGTATACTCCTGCTTCCCATGGAAAGTCTGCGAGAAAAAGTTTTATGGTCTTCTGCCCCTGGCTTACCTTGCCCAGGAATGCGGTATTGGAAAACTCACCAGATCCGGTTTGGTTGCCAATGCCCTGTTCGGCACAAGAATGCTTCTTAGCGGAGTCATTACCTCAGCGGCTTTGGAACAAAACGAAAAGGCGCCTGATCAGCCATGTCCATCCGACTGTTTTCTTTGCCGTGAGTCTTGCCCGCCGGGCGCCATTGACCAAAGTGGCAGGGTCGATCATGACTTATGTGTCAGGTATTCTGGAGCTAACCCTCTTTTGGCGCATCTTCTGGCCGACAAGGAGGTTAAAGCCAAATTCGGGTTTGACACTTTGCTAAACACGGTCGGCGTGGACGATCATGGAATGTACACCTGTTCGAGGTGTCTCGAGGCATGTCCTCTCAACCGCTGATTTTTTCAACAAAACCAATTATTCTTTCCAAAAAACCGGCTCGTTCCGGTTGGCTTCACCATGGCGAGCACGGCCGGCCACGCCTTGATAACGCGCAGTTCGTCATTAGAGAGCGTGATAACCGCGCATGCATGAGCACCCAGCACGGTGCGGCTGACCTGGTTCTCTTTTACTGGCATCGTCTCTCATATGATGCAAACTTGCCGCCTCATCTCACCACCTCAGTCCCCGCGTTTCCGGCTGCCGCCTCTTCGATGGAATCAATCGAACAGATCACGGCGCGGTTTCCGCCTGATTTGATGAACTGGAGTGCTGCCTCGACCTTGGGCCCCATCGAGCCGGCCGGGAAGTGCCCCTCACTCAGATAGCGTTCTGCTTCAGCAACGCTCATTTTGCGCAGGAACCTCTCTTCGGACGTACCAAATGAAATTGCCGCCCCTTCAACGTCTGTCGCGATTATCAGGACGTCGGCTCCGACTTCTAAGGCAAGTCTTGCGCTAGCCAGGTCCTTATCTATTACCGCGTCGATCCCCTGAAAAGCTCTGCCATGCCGGATGACCGCAATTCCGCCTCCTCCGCATGCGATCACGATGAATCCCATGTCGATCAACCGTTTGATTTCCCGCTTCTCGATGATTGTGACAGGCTTGGGAGAAGCGACTACCCTCCTCAGGCCAAGGGGCGTTTTAACCGTAGGATACGAAAGCCGCGCGGCATGATCTTCCCTTAAAGCCGGCCCGATAGGTTTTGACGGCGAGGAGAAGCCGGGATCGTTCTCATCGACCAGCACATAGGTGAGCACGGTTACGATCAGGTTTTGGTGCTCCCCTTCCAATTCGCTCAGTTCGTTATCGAGCGTGGATTCGATCATGTAGCCGATCTGTCCCTGGGTCTGGGCGACGAGAATTTCGAGCGGGAACCCGGGAACTTGGGGGCAACATTCCTGCTGGAGGAGAAGCCGTCCAACCTGGGGGCCGTTTCCGTGAGTGATTATTATGCGATTTTTCTTCGTGAGGCGTGCTACCTGCGCCAGAGGAACGCAAAGGTTTGCTAACTGCTCCTCTATTGTCCCGCTCTCGCCTTTGCGGATAATAGCATTGCCGCCAAGCGCAACCAGCAGAACCGGCAAGGTTTCATTTTCATGTCCGGTATTTGCGGGCAAATTTCTGTCATCCTTACGCGTAATCTCAGAGACTTCAGGAGCCGCCGAAGGTTTGAGTGCCCAGCCTGGCTGCGGCCCTGCCGCCCCCATCTACAAAACCCCAATCTTCTCGAGTTTGTGCGCGAGCACGTCCTTTAGAAAGGGCGGGCCATGGTCCTTATATTCGTAGCGAATCCGAATGGCAGGCTTATTTATGTGAAGAAGGCAGTTGAGGTCAGCAGGTGTCGAAAAAATCACCAGGTCGCAATCGGCGCGGTTTATCGTTGCCTCAAGGTCCATTATCTGCTGCTCGGAGTAGCCCATGGAGGGCAATTGGCTCCCAATATGAGGGTAGCGCTCGTAAGCATCCCTGATCGACCCTACCGCAAACGGCTGTGGAGCCACGATTTCCGCCGCTCCGAATTTGCGGGCGGCAATAGTTGCGGCGCCAAAAGGCATACCTCCGTGGGTGATCGAGGGACCGTCTTCAACGACCAGCACGCGCTGCCCCCGGATGCGTTCGGGACTATCGGCCGTGATCGGAGATTCCGACAGGATGATCGTTGCGAGCGGGTTGCTGGCCGCGATATTTTTCCTGACCTTTTCCACGTTAGGCCCCGAAGCCGTGTCGACCTTGTTTATGATCGCCACGTCGGCCATGATCATGTTGGTTTCGCCCGGGTAGTAGAGCAGTTCATGGCCCGGGCGGTGAGGGTCGAAGACCACTATATGAAGCTCAGGGGCGTAAAAAGGAGTGTCGTTATTGCCCCCGTCCCAAATGATGATATCCGCTTCGGATTCGGCCCGCTCAAGGATTTGGCCGTAGTCGATTCCCGCATAGACCACTATTCCCCTCTCGATCAAAGGTTCGTACTCCTCGCGCTCTTCTATGGTGCATTTGTTTGAGTCGAAATCCACATAGGCAGACAACCGCTGGACCACCTGTCTGCGAAGATCGCCGTAGGGCATGGGGTGACGTACAACGACAATTCTTTTGCCGAATTGCTGTTTAAGTATGTCGGCAACCTTGCGGGTGGTCTGGGACTTTCCGGCCCCCGTTCGCACCGCGCACACCGCAATGACCGGCTTTTTGGATTTGAGCATAGTGTAGGTGGCGCCAAGAAGAATGAAATCGGCCCCTTCGGCCATCGCCACGGCTGCCTTGTGCATCACTTCTTCGTATGAAACGTCGCTGTAGGAAAAGGCCACCAGGTCGATGCGCCACTCACGGATGAGCCTGGCCATGTCCCGTTCGGCACAGATTGGGATTCCGTCGGGGTATAACCCTCCGGCCAGCTCCGCAGGATATGTCCGGCCCTCGATGTTGGGTATCTGAGCGGCAGTAAAAGCAATTACCCTATAACGGGGATTTCCTTTGAAGTAAACGTTGAAGTTGTGGAAATCACGTCCGGCCGCACCAACGATTATGACTTTTTCGATCAACTGCAACCCCTCGAGGAGCAGGTAGCGCGGAGCGAGAAGCAAAAGCCCTCTTCATGCTTCATGCTTCCCGCTTCTCTTCTAGTCTGCCCAGCGCACTACCCAGGCGATCCAGGAATTCTTTCCTCGGGATCTCCCTGGCGCCAAACCTTTTGAGGTGTTCGGTTGTCGTCTGGCAGTCTATGAATTCGAAGCCCAGGTCGGCCAGTAAGCGCACCAGGAATACCAGCGCAACCTTTGAAGCATCGCTCATGACTGAAAACATCGACTCGCCGAAGAAAGCCCTGCCCAGTGCGATCCCGTATAGTCCTCCAACTAGCCTGCCTTCATGCCGGCTTTCAAATGAATGGGCATATCCAAGCTCGTGTAGTGCTACGTAGGCCTCGATCATTTCCCCGGTTATCCATGTCTCGTCGCGGGTCTGAGCACACGCGCGGATCACCTCGCCAAAAGAGTCGTTCATCGTGACGGTGAAAACCTGTTTCTTAATAACTCGACTGAGGCTGCGCGATATTTTTAACTCGCCTGGGAATAGAACGAGCCGAGGGTCGGGGGACCACCACAGTATCGGACTCGGGTCCGAATACCAGGGGAAAATCCCATGGGCGTATGCGAGAAGGAGCCGTTCCGGCAAGAGATCTCCCCCGACGGCCACAAGACCGCCGGGATCGGCAAGCGATGGGTGTGGAAAGATGAGTTCGTCTGTGAGACGGTAAACCGGCATACCCTGATACAGTGAGCAGTGAGCAGTGAGCAGTAAAAAATAATTCCTCTTGGTTCTATCGCTGCGCGAGCAATAGTGAGCGGTTTGTTCTTTCTGTTCACTGTTCACTGTTTTTCTTCAAGTGGTTAGCTCCTCTTCGACATTTTGCGCTAAACTCCTGTCGGGGAACTGGAAGACCAGGTTCTCGGTCCTCAGGGCCTCCGAGTCCTCAGGGGGCGCATCCTCGGGCCTGTAAATCCTTACCCGGCCGCCCTTGAGCAGCCTTCCAAACAGGATTTCGTCGGCCAGAATATCCTTGATTTCAGACTGGATGAACCTAGCAAGCGGCCGCGCGCCGAAATTGGAGTCATAGCCGGATTCAGCAAGCCACCTCCTGGCGCTCGGACTAAGTTCGAAACGGATTTTTTTCTCTGCGAGCTGCTCTTCAACTTCGTTCAGGAACTTGTCGACGATCCGCTCCATTATCCCGAGGCTAAGACCATTAAACGGAATAATGCCGTCAAGACGGTTGCGGAACTCCGGGCTGAAAAGGTTTTCAACGGCCTTTATGCCCTTGGCCACTCGAGTGTCCTGCTGCTCGCCGCCCCAAAACCCGATCGAAGGCGCGTTCATCTCCCTTGCGCCGGCATTGGAAGTCATGAGCAGGATCACGTTTCTGAAATCCGCCTTCTTGCCGTTATTGTCGGTCAAGGCGGCATGATCCATTACCTGGAGAAGAATGCTGAACAGATCTGGATGCGCCTTTTCGATTTCATCTAGCAGCAGGACCGTGTAAGGCTGCTTGCGGATGGCGTCGGTCAGAAGTCCACCCTGGTCAAAACCTATGTACCCCGGAGGAGCGCCGATCAGCCGGGAGACCGTGTGCTTTTCCATGTATTCGCTCATATCGAATCGCAGGAAATTGACTCCCAGAATCCTGGCAAGCTGCTTGGCCACTTCGGTCTTTCCCACTCCGGTGGGACCGATGAGAAGAAAGGACCCGATCGGTTTTTCAGGAATCCGCAAGCCGGCCCGCGACCGTTTGATCGCCTTTACCAGCATCTCGATGGCCCGATCCTGCCCGAAAACGGTTCCCCTAAGCTCTTCATCGAGGCTCTGGAGTCTAAGCTGATCTGTAGAGGTGACGCTTCGGGCCGGAATCTTGGCTATCCTGGCCACCACTATCTCGATATCCCGCACCCCGACTATCCTTCGGATTCTTTTATCTTTTTTCAGCCGCAGACTTGCCCCGGTCTCATCGATCACATCGATTGCCTTATCGGGCAGGTACCTGTCGTTTATGTATCTTCCCGCTAAGTCTGCGGCAGCCCTGAGCGAGCCGTCCGTATACTTCACCCCGTGATGCTGTTCGTAGTAGGGCCGCAGCCCCTGGAGTATCCGATAAGTCTCATCGACCGAAGGTTCGTGGATTTCCACTTTTTGAAAACGGCGGCTGAGCGCCCGGTCTTTCTCGAAGTGGTTCTTGTATTCCTCGTAGGTCGTTGAGCCGATGCAGCGTAGTCCGCCCGTCACCAGCACCGGCTTAAGGATGTTGGAAGCGTCCATGGAGCCGCCGCTCGTGGCGCCGGCGCCCACCACGGTATGGATTTCATCAATGAAAAGGATCGCACCGCGCTTCTTTTTGAGTTCCTGAATCACGCCTTTGAGACGCGCTTCGAAGTCGCCGCGGAACTTGGTCCCGGCAAGAAGCGCCCCCATGTCGAGGGCATAGATCTCGATTTTGAAAAAAGCTGGAGGGACCTCCCTGTTATGGATTTTGAGCGCAAGACCCTCAGCTATGGCGGTTTTACCCACCCCTGGGTCCCCCACGAAAATGGGGTTGTTCTTGCTGCGCCTGCCAAGTATCTGGAGTGTCCTCAGAATTTCCTCATCACGCCCGATAAGAGGATCGATCAGACCATGGGCGGCCTTTTCGATCAGGTTCAGGGTAAAGCTCTCCAGGAAGCCGGCTTTGCGGTTCGGCTGGTCCTGGGGCGAGGAAAGCGACTGAAACTCCCCCTCCTCGGGGTCGGAAATCTTGGAGACGCCGTGTGAAATATAGCTAAGCACGTCCAGCCTTGATATCCCCTGAGATTTGAGGAAATAGACCGCATAGGAGTTTTCTTCGAAAAACATGGCCGCCAGAATGTCGCCCGCGTCAACTTCTTTTTTCTCCGCTCCCTGCACGTGCATTAGCGCACGCTGCAAAACGCGCTGAACCGCGAGAGTCTGAATCGGGTCCTGCTCCGCCCCATCGGGCAGTTTTTCCAAACGATCATCGAAATACTTTTCCAGGCGCTCTTTGAGCTTATCCAGATCGGCCCCGCATTGGTACAGAATGCGTCTGCCGGTCACGTCGTGAAGAATGGCGTAGAGGATATGCTCCAAAGTGAAAAATTCATGCCTGCGCTGTTTGGCTTCCTTGATGGCCGCCGCAAATGTGAGTTCGAGCTCTCTGTTTATCATTTTATGCTTCTTCCATAGTGCACCTGAGCGGGAACCCGCTTTTTTTCGCCAGATGGTGCACGATTTCAACTTTAGTCTCAGCTACATCTTCGGTAAAAACCCCGCAGACCCCCGATCCCTTCTTATGGACCATGAGCATAATCTGGGTCGCTTCAGCGGCGTTTTTACGGAAAACCTGCTGGAGAATTTCAACGACGAATTCCATTGTAGTATAGTCGTCGTTGTGAAGCAGGACCTTGTACTGGGGAGGCAGCTCAAGTTCGTGTTCAACCTGTTGCTCCAGATCCTCCTTGTAATCAGGATGATAATCACTCATCCCATTCCCTCCGCCATCGGAAATTAAATAAAATGAAAGTCATCTGCTCATTCCCCTTAAATATAATATACTGTAACAGTTTTTCATCGTAACATCATCGAAAAGTAGGGTTTCATTCTCAAAACGGAGAACTAACTTGGCAGGCAACAGCTTTGGACGCTTATTTTCGGTAACCACCTGGGGAGAATCGCACGGCACGGCCCTTGGAGCTGTCATCGACGGCTGCCCGCCCGAAATCCCCTTGAGCCCTGCGGACATTCAGAAGGACATGGACCGCAGGAAACCCGGAAGGGCCCTCACCTCTCCACGGGTCGAAACCGACACCGTCGAAATCCTCTCCGGGGTCTTCGATGGCCTCACTACCGGTACACCCATCAGCTTGATTATATATAATCGCGATGTGCGAAGCAGCGACTACTCGCAAATTTCGAAGCTCTACCGGCCCGGTCACGCCGACAGGACATACGAACAGAAATACGGCTTAAGGGATTGGCGGGGCGGAGGCAGGAGTTCGGCCCGTGAGACCGCAGCCAGAGTCGCTGCAGGGGCGGTCGCCAGGAAGTTTCTCGACGGTCGCGGGATTTGCGTGCAGGCCTTCACCCTTGCACTTGCAGGGGTGCAATGCAGCGGCTTCGACCTCGAGGAAATAGATAGAAACCCGCTCTACTGCCCCGACCCGCAAGCGGCGCAACAGATGCTCGAGCGCCTCGAAGAACTCCGGGCGGGCGGAGATTCGGCAGGGGGTATCGTAGAAATCCGCGCCAAAGGATGCCCTCCCGGTCTTGGCGAGCCCGTATTCGACAAGCTCGACGCCAGGCTGGCGGCCGCAATCATGTCGGTCGGCGCCGTCAAAGGGGTCGAAATAGGGGAAGGATTCAGGGCTGCTGACATGCTCGGCAGCCAGAACAACGATCCGATAACTCCCGAGGGCTACGAATCAAATCACGCGGGCGGGATCCTGGGAGGGATCTCTACAGGCATGGACATCATAATGAGGGCCGCAGTAAAGCCGATCCCGTCGATCTCCAAGCCCCAGCGCACGGTGGACGCAGGCGGCAAACCCGCCCATATCAGTGTAAAAGGCCGACACGATATTTCGGCCATTCCAAGGATCATTCCGGTCCTGGAAGCCATGACCCTGCTGGTGTTGGCCGATTTTATGCTTCATCCTTTTCCGGCGCGATAGATCCACCGCAGTCCCTCATGTCCCGAGCGACACCCTAAACTATGAAAAGGATCGTAGGGTAGGCTAAGCGAAGCGCAGCCCACCAAGTCTTTTCGAGACGCAGAGAACGCATAGGTAAAAACAGACACGGAGAGGGGGGGGACATGCACACAAGACCCTCGCCGCGTCATCGCGTCTCCCCATCTCCCTGTCGGCCCTCGCTCTCCTCTGCGCCTCAGCGGTGAAAAGTTTTTTCTGCACTCCGCGAGGCGCTCCAGCCGCCGTTCGATCAGTGAAGTTCGCTGTTTATCGTTTCTTCCAACCGCTCTTTATCAAGTCCACATACAATCCGATTCCCAATTTCGATCACAGGCGCACTGCATGCGCCTCGGGTCGCTTCAAGCATGCGTTTATGAGCCTTCACATCATCGTGAATATCATAGACCTTGAAATCAATCCCTTTGCCCGTAAGGAATTCCTTGATCTTGTCAGTGTCCGGAGATGTGGGACGTACGTACACATTGACCTCTTTTTCCATTTCTATCCCCTTTCACATTACCCGTTTGAGTCCTTTTAATTAATCTCTATCCGCTCCAACCGGTGTCAAGAGGAACAGGTGAAATTACGTAATACAAAAATCTATCCACCACAGAGACACAGAGGGCACAGAGGAGGTTGGCAAGATCTTCATTCTTTAGCTGTCGGGCATTTCTTCCTCTGTGTCTCTGTGGTAGATATTCTCTCTGCGTCCCTGCGGTGCAGATTTCCGCCGCAGTTGCGCAGCCAGGTCCGGATACCCCATTTCGTTTAAGGAGTTCGCGCGGAGGAACGCAGAGCGTTGGAAAGTGCGTAAGGCTGCCTGACCGCCGGAAGCGAGAAGCTCCTTGCTCCCTGTTCCTTGCTTCCCGCTCCCCGCTTATTGCTCCCTGCTCCTTGCGTTCAACTCGATGATGCTGTTGGCTTCCAAAAAGTCGCGTGAAAATGTAGTTTGTTCTCGACATGGATAAAAGCTGGGGTTAGAAACTTGCAATGGCGCATGATTCCCGCCTGGCCGTCCCGGGCGGCCGCGAACTCCCGTTTTCCTACTGCGCAACGGTTTTCAGGAGGGCGCATTGAAACCGGAAATTTCCGACCTGCAGCGTCAGGTTCAGAAAAACTGCGATATATCGGACGCCCGGCACGCCGGGGTGTACTCGCTCTGCGGCCTTCTGCTGAGGATGCGGGACCTGTACAAATGGGAGCACCGGATGGTCCCCTGGCAGGAGCCCGAACCGGCCGATCTTATGGGGTGGATAGAAGACAGGGAGCAATACTGGGAGGAAATCATAGAGGGAGAAATCGCGCCGGTTGTCTTGGGCGGAGAGCGTTTCGATCCTTACGACATGGCCGGACTAAACGTCCGCCTGCGCCCGTTGGGCCTGGTCTACGGGGCGGGCTACGGTATCGGCATGAAACCCACTTTTTTCCTGGCTGAATGCGCCGAATCGAGTTCGGTCGGCGGGCTGAGAATCGACGTGGTAAACCGGGAGCTTGCCCGCGACATCTTCATGACCCCGGCAATGCGGCAGGGAGAGCAGATATTCGCGAGACGGTCGTGCATGCTCTTTTTCCTGTGGGACCATATTCTTGAGGCGCCCCCCTCTGCGCGGGAAGCCGTGGAGTTCGGTCTTGCCCGGTACGGGGTGGGTCTCGATGAGATCCGCCGCAACGCGGCGCGCCTCGCGGACCTACTGGAGCGGATCGCCGGGCGGGAACTTGAAACCTGGGTCTACCACGAAATCGGGGAAGTGTTAGAGACCGGCTTCGACAGCGGCCTTTGGCAGGAAATGGTCTCTGCCTATGCGAACACCCCGGTCGAAATCTTTGCCCGGGTGCTGAAAGACGTTCTTGCGGACACCCACTCGGGAGGGCTGCTCGGCCACATCGTGCAAAACCGCGTCGAATCCTCCCTCGGGTTCTACGTCGCTTTCCAGCGCGCGATCTCACGGGCGGTTTTCCCGGAAATCCGGGAAGCCTTCTTCCGATTCCGGCAAACCGGCGACTGGAGCCTGATCGAGGCGGCCCGAGAATCCGGGCGGCGGAACATGTACCGGCACGCGGCCGCCCTGACGTTGCTCCACCGGGAAGCGCAGGCCTCAGGGACCGACAGGGCGAGGGCTCGTATCATATCGGAAATCCTCGAACCTCTGGGCATCGCCAAAGGCGGCGGCAAGTAAGACCGGCTTGGAAATTTGTTTCTGATCCGTAACTTAAATGGTTGCTGTATCTTGCCTAAATGCAGACTCTTCAAATCACCCAAAAGTTCGCATTATGATTCTGAAACTTTGACTATTTAAGCGGCCCGTTTCTCAAGGACAGACATTGAAACTGACCCGCACATGGGATTTTACACGATGCAGAGGATGCAAATTTGGCTGAATGCGCTTGCAACCATTCGGCGAACGAAGTTTCAAATCTATGTGAACTTATGGGCAACACTAATAGTGGTATCTGCAGGCGAGGTCTTCAACCGCGTCGGGGTCAAATTCCAAGCTCTTTGCAGACTTTGTCAAAAAGGATACCCTCTTTTCGGTTTTTGGCCTCGATCAGCCGTTTCTTCATCGTCTCGCTTTTGAGCAGCCAGGCGGTCTCCTTTTCAGACTGGATTTCCCGCCATAAATCGATAGGGACGATAACCCCGGTGACGTTGTTGTTTTCATCTGAAATATATTGAATCCGGCCCACGCGGGCTCCTCCCTTACTCAGTCCTCAGTCCTGAGCAACTCAGTCCTTGAATGTCTACCACATGGGGCGCCGGCAGCTTTTCACGGCCTGTTTCAATGTCCATAGGGAGTCTATGCCGTAATCCGCCAGTCTTCTCATCTGCATCTGGAAGATCTGCGCCACGCAGAAAGCATCGGCCATTGCATTGTGCCGGTAGGACTCTTTGAGGCCGTAGCCGCTCGTGAGGCCGTTCAGTGAAAAATCTGCGACTTGCCTGCCGGACTCTTTCCCGAGCCATTCTTCAATAAAGGCAATATCCAGGCACTCTTTTTTCAACCTGGTCCCGATTCGCTTGAAATGCTCTCTCAGGAATTCATGGTCGTACTCGATGGAATGCCCAACGATGATTCCGCCCAAGGCGTCTAAAATCCTGGGGGCAACTTCACCAAAGGAAGGTGCGCCGTCAAGATCATCCTCGCTTATGCCGTGAAATTTCATTGTTTCCAGCTTGTATTTTTTCGGCCTAACCAGGGTGTAGTACCCCTCATGCACGGCTATTCTGGATCCGAGCATGGGAATGCCGGCAAATGCTATGATTTCGTCCTGCTTAAGGTTTAGCCCCGTGGTTTCCAAATCAACGGCACAGAAACTGGCATGTGCGAGCAACATTGGGTAAACTCCCGTTTTCCATCCGGTACTTATTCACCGCAGAGGCGCAGAGTGCCAAAAGACCTTTGACAGGATTAACAGGATTAACAGGAAAACAAAAGGTACAGATGAAGAATTCTCCCTTTGTGCCTTAAGAACGGATTGAGGAATTGAAAAAAATCCCTTAATTGGACATTTTTCAATCCTGTTAATCCTGTCTGAAAAGCTTTTCTCTGTTTCCTCTGCGTCTCTGCGGTGAGCCCTTACGAATCAAAAAGGGCTGAACGTGTCGGCGCCCTTCACGTTGTATTTTATCACGAGGAGCTTTTGAAAAGAGGAAATGACTTTGAGGGATTCTTTCAAAATGAGCAGGTCCACCTTTGAGAGGTCTTGTCCCGTGACAACGTTGTCGGGTTTGCTCTCAGTCAACAGGGACCTCGATTGAAGCCTGAGCCTGAGGTCCTGGAGAAAGCCGTACGACTCGAGAAGATCGTGGCACATCGCTTTTCCGATTATCTGCTGCTCGCTCAGCGCCTCCAGCCGCTCCTTTGTATTGGTGATTTCCACCATGCCGTGACTTACCGCAAGGACCCTCACTCCGTTGACGATCGGGAAGATCCCGTACCCCTTAAGGTTTAAGCCTTTGCTGAGTCCGGTAATGCCGAACATCCCCAGAGGCGGCCGGATCTCGACCGCATCGGCAGCCATCAGCTTCAATGCCGGATCGCTCAGGCTGCCCCTGATCGATTCCGCCAGCTCAGCGAACATGCTCTCGTCGCCGCAGACCGGCCTCATATCCAGGAAGACCGTGAGATACCTTACATGTTCGGGGACAGGGTGACTGAACCAAAGCCTGAAGTAATCCCGCCACGCCGGGAGGCTTTGATTCCACTTCGGATTAGACGCCATGTAACCGCCAGTGCACTCTGGTATTCCTATCTGGCTAAGTCCCGCGATAACCGCTTCGGCAAATTCGGGCAATTGTCCTCCGGAGTGGATAAGGGCGTTGTCCTGATCGGTTGCAAGGATCTCTTCGTTTCGGCCCAAGCTGCCCATCTGGACCCACAGGAATCCTTCGGCGGGCGAATCTACACTTATAAGGTTGATGACTTTGTTGACAATTGCATCGTGAATCGATGAGATCATCATGGTCAGACTGTAGAAGCTCGGACCATTCATGACGAGCTTCGCCAGCGACAAGCGTATCGTCGTGTACACGGCTTTCAGCTCTTCCATGGAGGTTGCCTTGGTTATTCTCCTGAATTGGGAAATCATGGAAGAGGAAGGTTCAAACTGAATCTGGACGTCTTTTCTTGTTATTACCCCGAACACCCTGTCTTCTTTGGTTATGACGAGGTGATTTACGCCGGATTCGATCATCTCCGTCAGGGCGTCGAATAGAGTTGCATTATGCGGCCTGGTTTTCACCGGATGAGACATGAACCGGGAAATCGGGCCCGAGTGCCCGCCCTCTATGACGGCCCGTCTCAGGTCCTTATGAGTAAATATCCCTATCGGTTTCATAGAGCCGTCCACCACCACGATAGAGCTCACACAATTGCTGTCCATCATGGAAACGGCATGTTCGACAATGGTATCGGGCCCGCAAACAACCGGGTCTTTGTATATGGCTTTGTCTATATGCGATATGTAGGCCGTCTCATCGAGGATTTCTCCGCGAAGGGCGATCTCTTTGAACGAGCGGAAACGCCTGGCGATAAAAGAGAGGAAAAAAGATGAGAACCGGTCGTTGCGTTCAAAGACCTCCTGGAATTTGTCCGCTGCAATCAGATAGCACACCGTGTCCTGGACTGCCCTGGCCTCAAAAACATAGGGGTGGCTGCCGACGGCAGCGATTCCGAACGCCTCGCCTCTGGCAAGATAATCAACCGGCGTCTGGCCCTCGAACAGTCCCACCAGCCCGGCGAACACGATGTAGACGTACTTGCGGGAGGCCCCTTTTTCAAAGATGGTCCGACCCTTTCTGAACTCGTCGACATCGAGTCCCGACATAAGGATATTCAGCTCTTCTCCGGAGAGAAATGAAAAGGGCCTGATCTTCTTTATGAATTCTTTGGGGGGTATCATGGCGCACGATTCAGAGGTGAAAACAGGGCTTCCCTGAGGAAGCCCTGTTGTGATTTCATCCGGCAGCTATTTTGAGGCCGGTTATACCGCCGCCGTCTCCTTAGTGAAGAGTTTTTTAATCAGTTCCTCGGAAGGCGGTTTGGAAATGAGGCTCCCTACAAAGTAGAGAATACCACAGCCGGCGATCAGTATCCATTCCATTGTGCCCATGCCGAGCAGGGGTGGGTTTCTTGCAAGCACCGCCCATCCGCCCCACAGGGTGGCTATGGTGCCGTATATCACGGTGAGGATCGCGCCCAGCTTCGTAGCGCGCTTCCAATAGTAGGAGACGACGGTGACGAAGAAAAATATGGCGCCGAGGCCCATTGCGGCAAAACCCATGAAGACCGCGAGCAATGCAGGCGGCCTCTCGAGGGTCCAGTAGAAAGGCAGAAACAGGAAAAGGGCGATCAGGAAGTAGCCGAGGTAGAGCATCGATTTGTCAGATGTCTGCGGCCGCCAGAGTTTTATGATATCCCTTGTGACATTGGCGCTCATGATGAAGACCATGGCGGACAGCGTGCCCAGGGCGGCGCCAACCAGGGCCGTCAGGTATATGGAGATCAATGTTGACCCGCCCACTGCCCAAGCGAGCATGGGAGCGGCCAGGTCGGCGCCCCATTGTTTGTTTGCAAGCAGATTGTCGCCGTAGATCACCCTGGCCACGAGACCGTTGCTCGAACAATCGAGCATGATGGGGACCCCGGCTGTGAGCCAGACCACGAAACAAAGCAAAACAAACTCATTTCTCGACAGTGTCTTCATGCCCAGAAACCGGCTGACGTTATGAGGAAAGCCAACGGACATGGTAAAGAAGATTAAGGGTGTTGCAGCTATGCCCACCCAACTGGAAAAGAGCTGGGTTACACCGATGTGCGGCAGGGCAGGGTTGATCAGGGCCATGTAGGCGGGCTTTTGAGCCATGAGGCTATTCGATATCGCGCCGAACCCGCCGGCGTAAACAAGCGCCATTATGCCAAGCAGAAGGCCCACACATCCCAGAAAAGCGCCTTTTACCGCGATGAACCATTGGGTTCCCGTATAGCCGCCAAAGACCAGGAAGAGCCATGCGATCACAATGGCGATGATGAGACACCAGAAAGGCGGCAGGCCGGTAACCGCGTACCAGACTGCTCCGGCCGCCTTCAACTGTCCCACGGAGTACATGAAAAGGAAAAAAAGCATGCTCCCTGCAATGAGCGTCTGAAGGCCCTTTGATTCAAAGCGCCGTCCAATGGTTTCCGTGATTGTCGCTGCTCCGAGTTTGGACGAGAACTCTCTTGTCTTCGTTGCGGCAAGCCAGACGGTGGGAATGATGCCTACCAGGGACCAGATGCCCCCAAACCACATGCCGGAAAACCCGACCTTGTAAACTACCGCCGTGCTTCCGCAGAAGGCCCATCCTGAAATGTAGGAGCCCGTGAGAGCGAGTCCCGTAACCCATGGGCCCATGTCTCTTCTGCCGACAAGGTATTCATCGTAGGATTTCCACTGCTTTTTGGCCAAAAACCCTAAAAGGACTGCAATAGTCAACAGACAGGCGACCCCTATGATGGAACCCACGATCATGCCTGTTGTAGGCTCTGGAATGTTCTGGAATGTCGGGTTCATTTTTTCCACCTCCTCGCGATAAGCCATGTTCCGAGCACGGTCATGACGAAAGTGCCGACGAGGATCAGCCCCCAGACAACCCACGCTACCGTTGGGTCAACAGTTTCAGGCTGCATAAAATCTCCTTGAGCTTTTAGAGTTGTTCCCAAGAATTCTTCGCATCTTCCATTTTCACCTTGCGCTGCAAACTTGCGCACGGCCTTGCGCCCTTTTCCAAAGCGGCCAAACCCGGTCTGCTTCTTCCACCCTCCTTTCCCTGGCTGTTAATGTTTCGAAAAGTTCATCGCTTGCATGGCCCATCCAGCGGAGCGTGAAGATTGGCGCGCTTGAGTAATGAGAGATAAGCAAGGTCTATAGAGCCGAGGACGCTGAATGATCGCGGGGGCGCAAGAGCATTTGGAACGCACTCTCAGCAAGGACCGGCCCCACCCGCAGGTGGAGGAAAGGTTGAGCAAAATACGGCAAAAATGCTGTTTGAAAGTCTCGAAAAACACCAGCGCCGCGCCCAAGCTGTAGCGGTTCACTGAAAGCTAGATTACAGCTATTTGATAGCTAAGAAAAAAACGATAGTCAATGAAAAAGCATGTCCTGAAAAACATATTTGAGTACTCAGGGATTATAGACGCCAAACGAGAGCCATTTAAAATCATCCAGGATGCTGTCGCTGATATTTTTCCCGATCCGGCACATGAAAAGATTGTCTGCATCAAGGCAAATATTGGGTTCGTTGGTTTTGCACTCGTTAAATTGAAAGGGTTTGAAAAGGTTGATCATCATTTGCCGGTATTGAGATGCGGTAACTTTGGTCCATCTCAAATCCCAGGTCCAGGTGAATCCTACGAAATATATGATTTTTTCCTCCACACTTGGATGAGAGAGCATCCCTTTGACCAGCAGGCTTCCAACCCCCATTTGCCTCCAATCGCGGGCAACCTCTATCGCTCTGACCTCCATCATCACCTTGGGTTCGAGTCTGGCCCACCGTTGATCGGGTTCCGGACCGGCAAGCACCCCGAAACCTATGATGTTTTCATTATCGGCTACTGCAAGGACCACGTTTGCATCCTCTTCGGCAGCCCTTTTTATCAGGCTTGCACTCCTGGTGTAGAGCGAGCGGAAATCGGGGTGTTCGCCGAACTGTCCCTCGAAACTGAGCCGACGGATCTCATCGGGAGAAGCAAAGGTATACACGGATAACTTTCCATTCGGGGTCTGCACAGCGATCCGTTCAGTCAAGTGAATGATCCTCCCGTTTACGGCCTTAACAGCCGCGAGAAACTCCACGCTCCGCGAGGTGCACCCTATCGTCGCATTTTCTTTGACGCCTCCCTTTGCTGGTCAGGTTATCATCAAAGGGTCCCGGGCTGGAAATATTTTCTTGGACTCTCAATTTTGCTTGACGGGCAGTCGAATATTAGCTATTAAATAGCCACCTTATAGCTAGTCGTCCGGAAAAGGTCCTTTCCGATACCGGAAACCGAGTGTCTCATCCGGGGTTTCCGGATGCAGGCCAGCTAAAATACCGGTTGCGGCCAACCAGGACCACCGTTTTGGTCCCGGTGCGCAGGTTCATTTCACGGCGGGATAGCCCGTTCCAGCAGAAGTTCTTTCCCATATTCCGCGGCCTTCGTTCCAGGCGCCGAATCACCCAAGCTCCTCCTTGCGATGTTTAGTACTCTTATTCCCGACGGTTCGCCGAAATAGCCGCTTCATCAGTCAGGCAGGTATTTGTAGAAATAAACCTCAAAGCTTTCGACTTCGGCTTTACAGCCGCCCAGACAGGAAGGAGTTGAGCAGATGACGTGGAACGATCGGTTTGAGTGCATGCCGGTTGAAGAATTGCAAAAATTCCAGCTCGCGAAGCTTAAGGAAACCGTGAGCTGGCTTTACGAAAAAGTTCCGTTTTACCGGAGGAAGCTGGACGAGTCTGGCATCAGTGCAGGTGATCTAAAGTCCGTGGAGGATATCAGAAAGCTTCCCTTTACGGTGAAAAACGACCTGAGGGACAATTATCCATTCGGGCTTTGCGCCGTTCCCATGAATGAAGTGGTTCGCGTACACTGTTCGTCGGGGACGACCGGCAAGCCCATTACGGGACCTTATACAGCCGAAGACCTGGAGCAGTGGGCGGAGTGTGTAGCCAGGGTGCTCTGGGCCGCCACGGTGAGGAAGGAAGATATAGTCCAGGTCGCTTATGGATATGGGCTTTTTACGGGCGGCCTTGGATTGCACCAGGGAGCAAGCCTCATCGGAAGCGCAATCGTGCCAACCAGTTCCGGGATGACCGAAAGGCAGATCATGCTGATGAAGGACTTCGGCGTCACGGCCCTCTGCTGTACCCCTTCGTACGCCCTGACCATTGCCGAACTAGCCGAAGAGATGAAAATGCCGATCAGGGATTTGCCGCTGCGCGTGGGCGTTTTCGGGGCCGAGCCCTGGACGACGGCTATGCGCGATGAAATCGATGAAAGGATGGGGATCTCGGCC
>Ga0187862_10001172_pt1 | contig 28177 bp, 23 predicted proteins | sample June2016WEW_10_1_FD_133003 | JGI IMG/M metagenome (GOLD analysis project Ga0187862, IMG submission 133003) | Peatland microbial communities from SPRUCE experiment site at the Marcell Experimental Forest, Minnesota, USA - June2016WEW_10_150 | ecosystem: Environmental > Terrestrial > Soil >...
GACAAAAAGCCGAAAGGCAATGGAGACAATTCTGCCGGATGGTGATTAGGTCGAAGTGGTGCGAGGGTGACAGGGGACAAAAAGCCGAAAGGCAATGGAGACTTCCGACTTTTTTTACCAACTGCCACCCTCGAAATCTGTGTGACGGGGGGACAGAACGCCGAAAGGCAATGGAGACCGAAAAAGCACCCTGAAGTCGTTCCACGAATCGTCAAAGAGTGACGGGGGGACAGAACGCCGAAAGGCAATGGAGACGCCGACCGCCCCCAATACCGCGCCAGCCCGCGCCCGTGACGGGGGGACAGAACGCCGAAAGGCAATGGAGACCCGCGACCCAATAAAGTATTGACAGGATTGACAGGATTAAGTGACGGGGGGACAGAACGCCGAAAGGCAATGGAGACCAACCAGGCCCGGATCGGCCTTCAACCGGATTCTCAGGTGACGGGGGGACAGAACGCCGAAAGGCAATGGAGACGAGAACCAAACCCCAAAGCGTCACCATCCAAACATTTAGGTGACGGGGGGACAGAACGCCGAAAGGCAATGGAGACCCCTTGTCTGGAAACGAGGCGATGAAATCAGAAACGTGACGGGGGGACAGAACGCCGAAAGGCAATGGAGACTATATATATGCGGCTCGCGGATCAAAGTGGTTCACGCGCAGGTGACAGGGGACAAAAAGCCGAAAGGCAATGGAGACTAGGGAGATCAGTAACATCTTGGAGCCGTTGTTTCGGATGATGGGGTCGCGAACATCGGTTACATGACGCCGACCGACAAGCTGGCCGCGCGTGAGCAAGAAATCTTCGCCGCGCGGGAGCCCAAACTGGAGGGCGCCCGCCAGCAGCGCCTGAGCAAGCGCCGGGCCGCCACGGCCATCGCCGTTGCGGTGAAGGAAAAACCGCAAAACGCTGACTTGACAACTCAAACCGCGGCTGCCAGAGTGGCCGCGTCCCGTGAACCAGAAGCGGGCCCTGCTGAACAGCAATCAGGACGTAACGTGTCAACAAACGAGCGATGGGAGAGTTGTCCCGCGCTGGATTCCATCCGCGAGCGGGCCGACGCGCTGATGGAGGCAACCAGCGCGTTGCCGCCGCGGGTGACCGCCCGAAGACTTGCCATCTGGCTTGGCTTTTCCAAAACACCCGTGCTGCGCTGGATTAAGAACCAGAACCTTATAGCAATCAGGCAGGCGAGACGACTATTCGTTCCTAAAGAGGAGATTTATACACTCATTGACGCAGCCAACTTCGCATTGCCGTATGAGCGGCACCGGCGCATGCCTTTTGGCAAGTTGCGCAAGTCTAGGCAGAAAATAGAATTGCCCAAGCAAAAGACGTTCACTCCGAAGGAAATAGCCGCTGTTTTCTCTTGCAGCGCAACGACGGTGAAACGAGCGGTTTTTTGCGGCAAATTGCAACTCCGGCGCCGACCATGGAATCGTTGGGCGGTCAAAGCGGAGGATTTGCGTGGGAGCCCCGTGTTTGGAAGGCTGATCCGCATGCCGCCGGCGCGCCCGCAACCTCTTGTCGTCAGGCTGCCGACTGGAGAATTCTTTTCGACGGCGAAAACGGCTAAAATCCTCCAAGTCAGCCAGCAGACGGTGCGCAATCTGATTCGCCGGCGACAACTGGAGGCTGAGAGTCTTGGCCCTCGCAAGGTGATGGTAAAACGGGCATCGCTGCGGTCATTTTTGAAGACTCGGCCGCAATGAGAATAGTTGGGCGAAAAAATCGTCGTTTTTTTTCAAAAAACCCTTGACAAGCTATTTTCCGCCATTTTGGTTGCAAGGCCATTGCAAGACGCTTGCAGAGCCATTGCAGAGCTTTCTGGAAAATCCCATTTGTACCCAAGTTGTTGTAAATGTCTCACTTGAGACAATACGATAAAAAATTACTACTTTTGCTAAAGTTTGTGGCATGAAAAATTTAAATTCAGATTCCGACAACGCCAACGGCAAAAATGGCAAATCCGGACCGGAAAATATCGGTGAGGCTATTAACAAAACAACATCCCCGGAACAAATTGCCGCCAACCGGGCCAACGCCCAGAAATCCACCGGGCCGAAAACGCCGGAGGGCCGGGCAGTCTCCAAAATGAACGCGCTCAAGCACGGCATTTTCTCCAAGGAGGTCCTGGTGAGCGGCTTGAATATCAAGGAGAGCCGCCGGGAATTGGAAGAGCTTTATGAGCGGTTATGGCAGCAGTATGGTCCCATCGGCCCGGTGGAGGAAATACTGGTGGACCAGATAGTCACCGCGCAATGGCGGCTGCGCCGTGTGCTGAGGGCGGAATCGGGCGAAATAGCCCTGAGCGTGGACGAGGGAGCATGGCAGCGCAGCCGGCCGCAAATGCAATTGCGATGGGCGCTTTGGGACTCTTCAGGAGATGCCAGCACGAGCATGGAGGAGTCGGTGTGGGGAATTCGTTTCCTTCAAACCTTCATCGGCGAAATCCGAAGCCGGGTGGAGACGGAGGGAGAATTGACCGAGGCCGCAATCAAAGATTTAGTCAACGGTTTTGGGGGAAAGCCAAACCATCTGACGCGGTCCCTGGAAAAACTCCTTGTGAAATTGAAGGCGAATGAGGACGGTTTGGATGCGCCGACGCTGCGTGAGCGGAATAAAAAACAAGCACTGGCCTTCCTGGACAGACAATTGGGTATGCTTGGATGGCAGAAGATGAACTGCGAAAAGCGGGAAGCGGCAGAGGAGGAGGCGCGGCAGGCGGCGGCGGTGCTTCCATCGCTGCCGGTGCTGGACAAAATTATGCGGTACGAGACCACGTTGCAGCGGCAGTTGTACCGCGCCTTGGCGCAATTGGAGCGGATGCAGCGAATGCGGCAGGGTGAAGCCGTTCCCGCCCCGATGATGATGGAGGTGTCGGAAAGGGCGTGAGGGCCAAGAAAGGTATTTTTGCAAAACGAACCCAAATTAAAAAAGTCCGAAGTAGTTCAACTTGAGGCACTTATGTAATTTTTGATGGTTCCAAGATGCGTTAAAACGAACCCATTTCGGTTCATTTTTGGCCGGTCCAAATGGAACAAAATGGCTTCAATGAGTGGATTTGAATCAAAACCGGTTCGCTTGAATTCGCCTGTGTCCGGCTATGTTCCCAAAGGCCCGGCCATGACTTTTCAATTCTTTTGAGGCACCACAGCCGGTATTTTTTGCTCTGCGGCTTGATACGGGTGTCGCTCTCAAGCCCCCTCTTGAACAACTCGACCGCTTCGCTGAAAAGGGGAGGAGAGACTTTGTTTCGCCCCTCCAATCGCTCCTTGAGGAAATCCGCCAGTCTGAGTTTGGCCGTCGTCCAGACGGTAGTTTCGAGACTTTCTCGAATCAACTTGCCGCTGAGTTTTATTCTGCCATAGTAATTTCCATTGCTGACGTATTGAAGCAGATGCGGCACTCGTGGAAATGAGTGCCACTTGCCATCCTTGGACAAGTTTTCCTCTCGCTTCCGTTTGTTTGGCTGAGCATTTTGTTTTCGATTCACGGCCCAAAGTTACGGGATACAAAGCTGGGATATAAAGCAAAAAAAGAAATAATGCTCTGTTGTAAGTGGTTGATAATAAATGGTGGCCGATGTGGCGGAATTGGCAGACGCGCTAGACTCAAAATTGCACTTTTCACGATTTCTCCCCCTCACTCTCCATCACTCACCACTGCCATGAACACCTTGATTTTATTGGCTGAAATGCATTTTCAACGCTTTCGATTAATGCCCGCGCAGGTCTCCAAAATGGAGGCAACTCTAGCACAAATACTAGCACAGACCGGAAAGCGCTTTACCTCTGAGAAAAGTCTTGTGCGTCTGGAATCACGAATTTATTTCCACATTGATTTCGGTCTCATCTTCATGCACTGTTCATGAACATGAATCGTGAGTTTACGGCAGTAATCAAACAGGACGGCCCTTGGTGGATTGGCTGGGTGGAGGAAATCCCCGGCGTCAATTGTCAGGGCAGGACCCGCGCCGAGCTCCAGAAAAACTTGCGCTCCGCTTTAAAGGAGGCGTTGGAGTTTAATCGCGACGACGCTCTGGCCGCCGCGCAGGAAGGATACCAGGAGGAAGCCATCCTTCTGTGAAACGGCGGGAACTCATCCGCCATCTTACCGCCCACGGATGCGTTTTAATCCGCGAAGGCAGCGACCACTCATGGTGGGGCAATCCGGCTTCAAATCGGCGCTCTGCGGTGCCCCGGCACTCTGAGATCAACAAGTTTCTTGCGCGAAAAATTTGCCGCGATCTTGGCATACCAGTGCCGTGACAAGATTTTCCCCATGTTCCCGTGTCGTCATCCGGCTTGCTCAAGGCATGAAGGCCAAGCCGACTGCCAACACGCGAACACTCCGCCCCGACAAGTGCCTGGTCGTGTCGTCATTGTCCCCTGGATTGCGCCCCGCCGCTCTCGCAACACAGGTGCCAATGCCGCCACCGCCAGGAACAGCTTGCGCAGTTCGCAAGGGATTTTGGCTTTTCATATCCCTGTCGTGGTGGCACGCTCCACGCATGAATGGACGTGCGCCATCGGAAACAATCGCCGCCACGAGCGACGGCCCGCCAAATCTATTCCGGCAAGAGGGATGCAGTGCCGACTATGTCATAACACTTTCGCCAGGGAACGTTCGTTACATTCCCAACAAAGAATTCCTATCAGCGGATATTGAGAACGTCATTTCACAGGTGCAACAATTAGCGCGGGAAGAAAAACTTGAATCTAGCGGGATCTCGTGCAGTTACTTTGCCTCTGTCTATTACGACCAACTTTTTGAAGGGGAACTGTGGGAGTCCCGGCTTCGGCTGTATCATGCTGTTGGTCGAATGGCATCGAACCATGGAGCGCCACACGGATTGTATTATTCGTTTCATACCTATCTTCGCCTTGGCAATCTGTGTGCCGTGGACGAGTGCCTCGAATCCTGGGTCAAGAAAGCACACAATAACAAGATCATCACTGATTCATATCGTGCTTCCTCAGAGTATTTGGTTGTCGAAACTGAACCAATGGAAAGCTACGTCACAAGGAGACCATACGGTGGATATGATGAATATTGTTATCTCGTCAAAGAAGCGGCATTACCCTGTGTATTCCGCAAAACTGATTTTGTAAAGAGGAAGCTCCTTGAACTCGCCCAGAGGACAGAACAACGGACAGCGAACGAGAGCCTAGAAGCACTGAGCAAGAGCCGTTTTGATTCATTCGTATATATTATGGAGGACCGCCGTAACGGAACCTTCAAGATCGGGCGCAGCAAGACTCCCGGCAAGCGCGAGCGCACGCTACAATCAGAAGTCCCCGAAATTGTTTTGCGCTTTTCCGTACCGGCTGCCGATGACCACGAAAGACGACTGCATGACCGTTTTGATCCAAAACGCCTGCGTGGTGAGTGGTTCAACCTGACTGAGGATGAATTGCTTTGGATTGTCTCCTTTCTCAAGAAAAACGGGGATGTCTCTCGCATATCAGCCGATTACGAGTGGCTCGGAAGAATAGCCCTTAACGCATCCTCTAAAGTCGGAGGCGAGTAAACAACCGGCTTTCCCAGAGACACTCTCTGGGTGCGAACCTCTATGGAACAACCTCATCAAACGGACGTTGGTAAAATAATTGTCGAGGCAGCCTGTAGTCCTGACTCGAAAGACCTCGCCGCGAAGTTGATTGATCTCGATCTTGATATATTAACAAATACAGGCGTTTTGATCGAAATGCCGTACCTCAAGACCTTTATGGCCGTGTTCAAAACGTACGCAACAATTCGTGACCGATTGTTCCTTCAGAAGGTCGGGAGGTTCATCTTGGGTTGCCCTAGGTTCACCGAAGCCGAGCGCGAAGAATTCGCACGAAACCATCTCAATGATCCGAAAGAAGCCAAGAGACTTTCTGATACCGTGGTTCTCATCCTCGACAAGCTTGATGATTTGGAAAAACCATATATGGTTGCGAAAGTCTTCGCAGCACTCGTTGAGCGCAAGATTGACCTGGAAACTTTCCGCCGACTGCTCTCTGCCATCGACATCGGATTCCTGGAGGATTTGGAAGCCTTGAGCCAAGACCGTGACGCCGGCCTTAAGACGGGGATCATGCGAAGTCTCCTTCGTACGGGTTTGGTGGAAATAGCCGAGGAAAGAGACCCGATGAAAGTTGGCCAACTTCTTCCTAAGAGTCTTGGTCTTGCCTACAAGACAAACGAACTTGGAAGATTGTTCATCGCCTGCCTTAATTCGCCAACCACCCAAAAATCCAGATAAATCTCGCACATGGGCGACCAATGTTGCGTTTGCTTCCGATGGCAAAACTCAAGAACCGGCGCCTTGAACAAAACTGGAGTCAAGCCTGGCAATTTCGATCATACCTTTTTAGCGGCGACCCATTTTCCCGCCTGTAATTGATGGTGCCGAGCGAAGTATTCAACAGGCAACCATTTTCCGTCTAGCAACTGATAAATGGCAAAAGGCTTTTCCGTCTTTTTATCTACATTCTTGTGCCATTCAGTAGTCTGTGTTTCTAAGTAGTTTTTAGCATCATCATAGGTATTAAATGAAGCTCCTTTCCCAGCCTTATGCTTTGTCCAAACCAGAATAGGGCACTCTGCCGAAATGGGACTTTCGTCCAATACACCGAAATAGAAGTTTTGGCTCATGCGCGAACTGTGCCACAGACAGCCAATTCTGGCAAGCCTTTGTCCAGCCACAACGGTGAAATCAAAACGGGTTCCCGGTCGCTTCAATCAAATCGCCTTGCAAATCTGCTTCCGTCACTGGCCCCACATCAATGTTGTCCGCTTCCGCTGGCTGCGATTCCTGCCAGCGCCTTTCCGCCGACACGTCACACGCCAGGTCCGTGAATTTCCGCAACAACGCTGACTGCGCCGCGATCATCTTCTTTTTCCCCGCCTCATCCAGGAACGGCATCGGGTCCTTGGCAAACTCCCGCAACATCAGCGCCGCCACTCCGTTTTCAAACTCCCCCTTATCAAACACCAACGGCATCGGGATGGCCGCGATAATGGCACCCAGGTAATAATGCCAGCGTGAACCGAAATAGTCCGCAAAGTCGCCATACTCCTGAAAATGCAACATGGACGCCGCCAGCTTGAGCCGGGTCTGGTAAATCATGTTGCCCAGGTTGTGGGGGGCGAACAGCATGGTGAATCCTTGGCTCAGGCTGCGGGAATATCGGACCAGCCGGTTTTTGCGCCCGGACGGGACCAGTCCAAATGACTTGGACAAATAGCCGGCCACATACCGAGCCAGCGCCTCTCCGGTTTTCTTGATCGGCAGCAGTTCCGCCCGCCCGAAACGATACTTGCAGCAGGTTTCCCGCAACAACCTCCATTCCGCCGCCAGCGCCTCATTGCGGAATTGCTTCCCGCGCCGCAACCAGTAGGGCAGCTTGTAGTTGGTGAGAGTTTCAATGTCAGTGCCGGTGCGAATGTCCACTTTGGTTGCCACCACCACATGGAGATGCCACACACCGTCTCTGTGCGGCTCCAAAACACAAATCCAATCCTCATACCGCTTGGTAACGACGTTGGACGCGAACGAATGCCAACGCGCCTGGACGAAATCCAGGTCTTTGGCCCGCTCCCGCAATTCCCGCGTGGCTTCCGATCCTCTGCCGCTGCCTGGCACACCAAAGGACAAGGTGAGCAGTCCGACCCGATTGACACCGTGCTTTTTAACCATCCCCTCCACAACGCCAATGAGCCGGTGGCGACTTTTCTTGCGATAAGGCGAGAGCGGTTCAGTTTTCTTTTTCTCCTTCTCAATGCAGCTATTGCTATTATGACAAGGAAGGGCGGGGGCGGGCGGCGCTGCGCGCCGCTCCGCCCCCGCCCCTTCCGGATCGCCAGTTGATGCCACGCTTGACCGCAGAACCGGCGAGCAATGGTGCTCGCTGTCCGGTTCAGCTCGATTTACCTCGCCAACGGCACCTTGCGACTCTCCATGCCCCATGTAGGGCGCTTCCCCAGGCAGGCTCACGCGTGAACCTCCTTGCGCGATGGAACCTTGTGCGGCTGGGCGAACTCCCCGGCGCTGGCCCGGCGCTGGAATTCCTCGATGGCTTTGCGGGTCAGGTATTGCCGCCCGGCGATGTTGACCGTTTCGAGCCAGCCCTTTTTGCGCCAGCGCCAGGCCGTGCAGGCCGTCACGCCGACTTGCGCCAGCCAGTGGGAAAGGCTGATGATCGCTCCGGGGGGATTCCCCGTATTCGGCGGCGGTGAAATTGTAGCTGCATCCGACATGGATGCAAACTACGATAACTACATACTAATGTCAATGTTTATTTCTTGCCCGGTGGAGAGGGGTCCTTGGCTCCGTCGAACGCCGCCCGCCATTGCTCCTTGATGCTCGGTTCATTCCAAGGTCGCCCGGACTGGCGTTCGAGCTTGACGAAGGACTCCAATTCGTTTGCGGAGAGCCACCTCTTTCCCAGCAGATCAATCGGATGCAAAGTGCCTTCATTCACAAGATCATGGACCCGTTGCTTGCTGACTCCCAGGACGGCCGCAGCAGTGGCAAACGGCAGGAGACCGCCTTCCCGGCTGGTTATGGCCCGAAGATTGCGAAAAACGTCCAGGACGCCTTTCTTCACTTTGCGCTGGGGCAGATCAACGGTTGTCCCGGCGGATGCGTTATCGGCTTTCGTCGTCATGGCAGAAGCGTACTTTATCCATTTAAAAAGGTCAAGTGTTAATTCCCAACACCACGTCAGCGCCGGGTTATCCTCGACTGTCTGCCGCCACAGGCTCAAGCACCACTGGCCCGAAATTCACCCGTTGCGCCTGTCTTTGGGCGTGTTCGTTCGACAGATGCCCGTACACCTTGCCGATCAAAACGCCGCCGTCCTGATGACCGGCCCATCGGGCAATCGTCATGAAATCAATTCCAGACATCACACAATGACTGATGAAGTAGTGCCGCAGGTCATGAAACCCGAACTTTGGCACGCCCGCCTTTGCCCGGACCAGTCGCATTGACTCCACATAACTTCTGGCAGGCACATCCCTCTCGCCACGTTGCGATGACGGAAACAGCCATTGCGTATCCGGGGCACGGCGCGTGAGCATGTCTTTCAAATGCGCTTCCAATCCGGCGTTGAAGTCCACCACCCGCGCCTTCCGGTTTTTCGCCATCCCGTCAGAGCCAATCGTCAGTTGCTTCCGCTCCCAATCCACATCCGACCATTTCAGCCGGAGCGTTTCATTGCGCCGAGCGCCACACGCGGCCATCAATTTCACATAATCGGCAAACTCCACCCCGTTCTTGAAAGCCTTGTCATTCACCGCCACTTCACACAATTGCTCAATGTCTTCCCTGGCAAGCAGACCCCGCCGCCGCGCCGTCCATTTCAACGGGCGCAGGTTCAATGTCGGCAGGGTGGTAATCCAGCCATCGTCAATCGCCCGTTTCATCACGTTACGGAAGCAGATGACTTCCAGGTTGACCGTGCGACCAGTCACCCCGGCCCCTTGGCGTTTAGCAATGTAGCCGTTGACGAGCGCCCGCGTGATACGGTCCAACCGGACATGGCCCAGGTGTTCTTCCCAATGGTTTATCGCAATCCGTTCAGTGTAGAGCGTGCTTTCCCGCTTGGCGTCCTTCACTTTCTTGTAATAGTCGAAATACTGCGCCGCGTAATCCGCGAATTTGGGAGTGCGTTTGAGCACCGGCAGCGCCCCTTTGCGGCGTTGTGTGAGCAGGTCCTGATACTTGGCGACCGCCTGTGCGTCAGAGGCAGCGCCCTCCAGGGGCACCCGCTTAACCTGCTTGACGCCGCTGTTTGGGTCTTCAACGGTGATCTGCGCGTAATAACGCCCATTCCGCTCCCACAAGCCGCGAATTGCGTGCTTGCGCTGATCCAGCACCTTCTTGTAAGTTGGCGCTGAATGTTGTCGCTTGATGCTAACCTTGTTTGTGGCCGGATTGAACGGCATTGCTTTCGCTTGCATGTCATCAATCTAGCACAAAAAGTAGCACAACGTCAAGTTCAATCGGCACTTATATTCGTAAGTGCTTGTTAGTCATGGTGGCCGATGTGGCGGAATTGGCAGACGCGCTAGACTCAAAATCTAGTACCCGAAAGGGTGTGTGGGTTCGACCCCCTCCGTCGGCACCATCCCAGAAGGTGGTTTTTGCCTCTTTTTAGGAGGCAGCCGGGTTGCCCTCAGTTTCCGCGATTATTGGGCGCCCTGGAAGGGGCGGCTGGATGGAGGATGTTGTTGTCAGCCATCCAATCGGCCAGCCGCTGAGGCCACTCTCTGACGGACGTGAATTTGGAGCGGCTACCCATGGAGAAAGCATGGGCGCCCTGGGCGAAGATGTGAACCTCCACCGGAATTTTTGCGGCGCGATACAGGCTCAAGAGTTTGAAGACCGAATCGGTGTGGTTGTCATCATCGGCCACGAGGAGGAAGGCGGGCGGCGCGGTCCGGGGAAGGGCTTGAGGAATGCCTCCCCCGCCGGGATATATTTCGATGACAAAATCCGGGCGCGCGCTGACTTGATCAATGGGGTCGGGCGCGTTGTCGAGGCCCTGCGTGTCGCCGAAAGCGGTCATGGAAACCACTTCGCCGCCCGCGGAAAAGCCCATCATGCCGATGCGATTGGTGTCCAGGCCCCATTCGATTGCGCGGCTGCGCACCACGCGCATCGCGCGCAGGCCGTCCTGGCGCGGGTGGGCCATGGTATAGACGGAATTGGTCACGCGCGGCAGACGGTATTTGAGGACAAAGGCCGCCAGGCCGTTGCTGTTGAGAAACCTGGCGGCCTCGGTGCCTTCGTCAACAAAGCTCAACTGGAAGAAGCCGCCGCCGGGACAAACGACCACCGCCGCGCCGTTGGCTTTTCCGTTTGGCGGGAGAAAAGCCGTCAGGGAGGGGTTGTCCACGCTCTTGAGCATGGAACGGGTGCCCGCTTCGGGAATGTCCTTGCGCGACTCATATCCTGGAGCGCCGTTGGTCCAAAGAGGAAAGACCGGCGGGGATTGCTGGGCCGTGACGGCCAGAGGGATTGCGATGAGGAGCGAACCGAAGGGGGTGTTTATTCTTTTACGCATAGCGCCAAGTCAATTGTCATGCTGAGGTCCTGGTTGGCCGACAGGCGCGGGCTTGGGGGCGCCGGTGTCGGAGACGAGCGGGCCGATGCGTTCCTTGCCCAGAGCGATGTCGTCAATCCAAACCACAAAGCCGGTTCCGGCGGACTGGTAGTTGTACAAGCCAAAGGACAAGCTGGTGAACACCTTGGGCAGCTCCACCTTGGTAAAATGGCCGGCGCCCTGGTCCAAAGCCACGCCGGGAATTTCCTGGCCGTTGATGTAAAGATGGTAGCTTTGCGTGGCGTCATCCACCGACCATTCCGCCAGCGTCCACTGGTTGGTGAAGTGATACAGATAGGCGCTGCCCTTGCCGAACTCGCCCCGGGATTTGGGCTGCACGTTGTAGATGTACTGGCAGGCCCCCGCCTTGTTCATCACCGTGTCCAGCATCCGCACCTCGATCTGGTCGTCAAACTGCGGGCTGAGGCAGGCGCCGGCAACAAACGTCGAATGGATCACTGGGTTGCCTCCGGCCGGATCGGGCAGGGGATAGGGAGTCTGCACGCGGTAATAGAGCCGGCCCCAGAACTGGCCGCCCAGCTTAGTGAGAATGTCGCCGTGGAGCGTGATCCGCCGGGGTCCGCGCGGGGCCGCCTCCACGCGCAACGATTTCTTGCCCGAAAAGGCGAAGTCGTCGGCGACCGCCACCTTGCCCGTGGCCGTGAAGCCGGCTGGGATTGCGCCCACCTCGGTGGATTCAAAATCCTCGGTGAAGAGCGGCGGCGTTTTCGACACCGGCGGCGCATCGGCGGCCGCAAGAGTGGCTGCTGACGCGAAAAGGCAGCAGAGCCACAAGGGAGAAGAGAGAAGGCGGGGCCATTGGGCGGGCCGCGCGGGACTACACATGGAATCGCGGTGGTGAAGCGACATTCCATACTGGTAATCCAGCCGGCCAAAACGTCAAGTGGGTTGAAGGCTTGTCGGGGAGCCACGCCGCGGCCAGCGGTTGAAAAAGACGTGCGGCGTCTGACCGGCGCCGTTAGAATGGGCGCGTGCGCGAGTTTTGTTATCTGCTGCCCCGGAATGTGATTGGCATTTTCAGTGGCCGCAGCCTCTGGTGGCACGCATCGGCCATTGTTCTGACGATTGTGATAGTCACTTCCGGCGGCGATTGGGCATATTATCAGTGGACGCGGGCCGGGGCATTTTTTGAGCTGGCCCGCCCGGCGTTGGGGCTGGGGATGTTAATCCCTGTGGTCGGACCTTTGGCGCTCCTGGTTGCCAGCCTGGCTACAGAGAACCGCCGGCTGAAGATGACACCTTGGGCGTTAGGGCAGGCGGCTCTTCTCGCGTTCCTGGTAACTTCCTGCTATAAGGCGGTCACCGGGCGCCGCCCGCCACCATTTTCCGGACACTTTGGAACCTTAGCCCTGAACGGATCTGTGCCGATGGACTCCAGTCATGGCTTTCGATTCGGCTTTCTGAAAGGCGGCGTTTTTTGGGGTTGGCCGTCCGGGCATACCACGGTGGCGTTCTCCGTGGCGCTGTGTCTGATTATGCTGTATCCCAAGAATAAGATCATTGTCCTCTGCGCCTTGCTTTACGCGTTTTACGTTGGGCTGGCGGTTTCTGTGACGATCCATTGGTTTTCCGAATTCGCCGCCGGGGCCATCATCGGGAGTCTGATCGGAATGACGGTTGGCCGCAGTTTCAGAACCACACTGCTGGATGATAGCGACAGTTTTCCGAGAAGGAAAAACCGGATGGGACGGGCGTGGACGCTACTGGTGTTTATCGGGGGGATTTTGGCGGGAGGCGCTGTTTACGCTCAGAATTCGCCTCTGAAGACCGCGCCGGCGCGGCTGCGGCTGGAGAGAATCGCCCAAACGGACTGGCCCGCAAAGGTGGGCGTGGCGGACATCGCCCCTTGCTGGAGCGCGCCCAGCAGGTTCGGAGTCTTCGATGCCGACGGCAAACCGGTGGCATTCGAAACCATTTGGACCGCCCAAGGCGAAGCGATGCGGGTTTGTTTCGACACTTCCAGCGGGGCCGCGACCTACTATATCTGTTTCGACACCAATCTGCCGGCGGCGGCGGGGGGTTGGAAACCGGAAGCTGGGGTGCTTGTGGAAACGCGTCCCTGCCGCGGTGATCTGGCGATAGACACATCGGCAGAGGTTGCGCGCGTGCTGAGCGCCGGAGGGCCAATCTCGGGCCGCGACTTTGTGCCCAACATTTTCCTGGGCGCCAATCCATTCGGGCCGAGCACCAACTACATCGCCACATTCAGCGGCTGGTTTGAGGCACCCAATGCGGGGCAATACACGTTTGCCACGGATTCCAGCGGCGCGTCCTTCCTGGCAGTGGACAACCGAACGGTGGCGGCTTGGTACGGCGCGCATGGCCCGCAGAATGGCCGGCATGGCGAACATGCCGGCACGGTTATGCTTTCCGCTGGTGTGCATCACTTGAGCTACGCGCAAATCCAGTTTGGCGGGGCTTCCGCCGCGGTCGCGGCCTGGAAACCGCCGGGGAGGGACCACGTGGAACTGATGCCGGCGTCGGTCTTTGGGCCGGTGGCGCGCTTTCGAGCGACCCGGTGCGAGTGGGCGTTGGCCGGGGCAGAGCGGCTTTACTTCGAGTGGCGGGCGGTGGAGCAGTGTGCGCTGGGCGATGCCATGTTCGTGGAGGTCCAATTTCGGGTGGTGGACAATTCGCAGCGCCGCAGTTATCGCTGGCAGTTTGACGATGGCGGCGTGGAAACCGGCCCCAATGCCCGGCATTTCTTCCCGCAACCGGGACTGAGACAGGTCGGGGTGGAAGCGTTGCAGAACGGGGTGGTGGTGGCGACCAATTCGATTCGAGCGCGGATCAACCCGGAATGGGAACAGCGCGAGTGGTGGCGCGAGAACGTCTATGCCCAGGCGAAGAACGATTTTCTGCGGCGCGACCTGGCGCTGATGCCGGCGCGCGACCTGATTGCGGTGTGGGAAATGGCGGAGCGCGCGGAGGACGTGGAAATGCTGCGGCAGTTGGGCGGAACACTGATGAAACGGCGGAATGACTTCAATGGGCCGGCTTATGCGCCGACTTTCTACAAGGCGGGCCTTGTCTTTGAGCACCAAGGCGATTCGGGCGACACGCTCGCCGGGGAATCCTTTCGGCTCGCGCTGGCGCCGCCCGGCGTCGCGCCGGCGGTCAGCCTCCAGGCCAAACTGCATTTGGCCGCGCTGCTCATTCACTGCACCGGCCAGCTCGATGAGGCCGGGAAGCTGCTCGATGGCGTTTCCGGGGGCCTGCGGGGCGCGGAGGACCGGCGGCTCTGGCAGTTGCTCCAGGGGGATTTGTCGCTGGCCCGGGGCAAGAAGGAGTCGGCGCGCAAAGAGTACGCCGCCGCGGCCGAAATGAAGGCCGTCGGAGAGATCAACCTGGCGCGGGCCGCCCTGCTGGAAAGCGCCGCCATATTGCTTGAGCACGGCGAATGGGATGACGCGCAGGCGGCGTTGGACCGGCTGGAACTGGAGAGGCCGCTGGAGCGAATGTCACTTGACACGGGATTGCTGGGGCTTAGGCTGGATATGGGGCGCAAGGAATTCCAACGGGCATTGACTGACGGACAAACGCTGCTGGCGGCGGCCGGGGACGATCCGCGCCAGTCGGAAGCGCTGTTGGCGGTGGTCCAGAGCGGCCTGGCTTTGGGCAAGCAGGAGGAGGCGCAACGGGCCTTGGGCCGGTTGCTCAAGGATTTCCCCTACAGTGAAGCCGCCGCCAAGGCAAAAGACAAATGGAGCAATCAATGAGAACGTCAGACATTGTTCGATGCTGTCTCCGCCGGGCCTTGAGGCGGCGCGCGGCGGGGGTCCTGGCGTTGCTCATGTGGGGCGGGCTGTATTCGCAGGCTGGGGAAAACGACTGGTTCGTGCCGCTGGGGCCGCCGCCCGAGGCGGCCAAACGGCGCATTTCCGGCGGGGAGGCCTTTCCGCCGCTGCCGCTGCCGGCCACGCCGCTGCGGCGGACGGAACGCAAGCGCGAACCCAGCCCGCCCAAGCTGGCCGCCAAGATCGTCTGGGGCGAGGGCGCGTCATTCACGTATGACTCCGGGGCGCAAACCAAGATAGCGGATTGGAACCTCTGTCCGGGAGACCTCCAGCAATTGATGAAGACCGCCAGCGCGCGGCTGGGCGTGACTTATGGGGCCGACAGTTTCAGCCTGGCCGGCTTCGACGGCGACCCAGCCGCAGTTCCCGTCCTTTTTTTCAGCGGGGTGCGCTCGATCAAGTTTTCACCGTCCGATATGGAATTGCTGCGCCGGTACGTGCTGCGAGGGGGGATGATCGTGGCGGACAACATCACCGGCGGCCCCTATTTTTACCAGTCCTTCCGCGAGGGGATGGAGAAGACGTTTCCCGAGTTGAGCTTTCGCGGGCTGCCGGCGGATCATCCGCTCTATCACATCCTGGTGGATGTGAATCAAGTCAATTACCCCAAGAACCTGGCATCCCATGAGCCGTTGCTGGAAGGGATGTACGTCTATTCGCGGGTGGGGGTCCTGCTGTCCAAGTACGGCCTGGGCTGCGGCTGGGACGGGCATGAAGTGCCGCTGCTCCCACAGGCCGTTTACTACGACGTCAATTCCGCCAACAAGATCGGCCTGAACATCGCGGCTTATGCCGTCGGCTATGCGCGGATAGGCCGAGCGGAGGCCAAGCCGGAAATCTACGGGGCGCTGGACGAGAAGCGGCCGACTGACGAGTTTGTCTTCGCGCAGATCAAACACGACGGGGCGTGGAACGTGGAGTCGGGCGGGGCCAGCCGGCTGTTGCAGGAACTGCGCAAGAACACGGCACTGCGCGTGAGCTTAAAGCGGGTGCCGGTCCAGCCCGGCCAGGATGACTTGTCGTCCTTCACCTTCCTCTATTTATCCGGTCTGGATGACTTCCATTGGGACGCCAGCGCGGTCTCGGCGCTGAAACGGTTTCTGGACGCCGGCGGGACGCTGCTCATTAACAACGGACTGGGATTGCAGACATTCGACAGGGCGGTGCGACGGGAGTTGAAGAAAGTGCTGCCGGACGCGACCCCGGCCTCGCTGCCGCCGGCGCACCCGGTGTTCAACACGGTGTTCAAAATGACCGAGGCCGCATACACTCCAGCCGCCGCCGCCGCCCGGCCCGGCCTGAGCAAGCCCTATCTCGAAGGCATCACCCTGAATGGCGACCTGAAAGTCATTTACAGCCCGATAGATTTGGAGACCGGCTGGCAGGGCCTGGACCCGCCGCTGGCGCGAGCCTACCAGCCGGAGGACGCCCTGAAGCTAGGTGTCAACATAATAATGTACGCCATGACCCACTGATCCCGCCATGCCCGCGCTTGTCTATAGATTCCAGGAACAGGAATGCCGCTTTCCGCTCAAAGACCGGACGGCCATCGGCCGCAGCAGCAAAAACGACCTGTGCCTTCCGTGCGGTTCGGTCTCCGCCCGGCACGCGGTGATCACGCGGGACGCAAGCGGCTACCAACTGGAGGACGCGGGGAGCGAGAATGGAATCGTCGTGGCCGGGGAGCGGGTCCTTAGCTGCCCGTTGCGCGACGGCACGGTGTTCGCCCTGGGAGAGGTCGAGTTTGCCTTTACGCTGGAGGATGGCCCGGGAGCAGAGGGCGCAGGCGCGGAGGCCCCGGAGGCGGCATTATCGCCCGCGCGATCGGAGGAAGTCATCGCCCGGTTCGAGAAAGCCCGCGAGCGGGTGCTTGGGGAAATTGGCAAAGTGATCGTGGGTCAACGCGAGGTGATCAACCAGATGCTGGTGGCCCTGTTCGCCCGCGGCCATTGCCTGCTGATCGGGGTGCCCGGCCTGGCCAAGACCCTGATGGTTCGCACCCTGGGCGCCGCGGTGGACCTGCAGTCCCGGCGCATCCAATTCACGCCGGACTTGATGCCCTCGGACATAACGGGCACGGATATACTGGAGGAGGATTCGGTGACTGGCAAACGCGCCTTTCGCTTCCATCGCGGGCCGATTTTCAGCAACCTGCTGCTGGCCGACGAGATCAACCGCACGCCGCCCAAGACGCAGGCCGCGCTGCTGGAAGCCATGCAGGAGCAGCGGGTGACCATTTCCGGGACGAGCTACGATCTGCCCAGCCCTTTCATGGTTCTGGCGACGCAGAATCCGATTGAGCAGGAGGGCACCTACCCGCTGCCGGAGGCGCAACTGGATCGCTTCATGTTTTGCATCCACCTGGCCTATCCCAGCGCGCAGGAGGAGCAGCAAGTGATTTTGGACACCACACGCGACGCCCCGGTGGAGGTGGAGCGTGTGCTCAACGCCGCGCAGGTGCTCGAACTCCAGCAACTGGTCCGCCAGGTGCCCGTCAGCCAGCACGTCGCGCTGTACGCGCTGAGCCTGGTTCGCGCCACGCGGCCCAAGAGCGAGGGGTCTCTGGATTTTGTCAACCGCTGGGTGAACTGGGGAGCGGGCACGCGCGCGGGCCAGTATTTGCTGCTGGCGGCCAAGACCCATGTGCTGCTGCAGGGCCGCTTCAGCGTCTCCTGCGCCGACGTGCGGGAGTATGCGCTGCCGGTGTTGCGGCACCGCATTTTCCCCACGTTCACCGCTGCCAGCGAGTCGGTGGACACCGACGAGATCGTGAAGAGAATTGTCACCGCGGTCAAAGAGCCGCAGTACTAGCTGATCGGTGAGCGCCCCCGCCTACAAATTCCTGCCGCCGGAACTGGCGGAACGAGTGCGGGGTCTGGGTCTGGCGGTGCGGCGGCCCGTGGAGGGGGCGATGCAGGGCTTGCACCGCTCCCCGCACCTTGGTTCCTCGGTCGAGTTTGCCGATTACCGCGAATACGCGCCCGGCGACCCGCCCAGCCTGATTGACTGGGCCATCTACGCCCGCAGCGACCGCCATGTGATCCGCCGCTACCAGGAAGAGACCAATCTGCGCGCGCACCTGGTGCTGGACATATCGGAAAGCATGAGCTTCCGCCAAGCGGGGCTGCACTCGAAAATGGACTACGCCTGCTACCTGGCGGCCGCGCTGATGCTGATATTGCTGGGCCAGTCCGACGCGGCCGGACTGACGCTATTCAACGATGAAATAAGGCGGAGCTTCCCGCCCGTCGGATCGCTCGACGGGCTGCGGCCCATGCTGCTGGCGCTGGATGAGATCAAGCCGTCCGGCCGGAGCCAGATCGAAGCGGCCCTCCACCAGACGGCGGAAAAAATCCAGCGGCGCAGCCTAGTGATCCTGATTTCGGACCTGTTGCAGGAGCCGGCGGGCATCATTCGCGGCATTCAGCATCTGCGCCACAACAAACACGAGGTTTTGGTATTGCAGCCGCTGGACGGGGCGGAGTTGAGCCTGGACTTCAGCGGACTGGCCGAGTTAAGGGAACTGGAGACAGGGGCGCGGCTGCCGGTGGAAGCCGACCAAGTGCGGGAGGCTTATGCAAATGAGGTGGCCAAATATCTGGAGGAAATCCGGCGAGGCTGTCTGGGGAGCATGGCGGAATATCATCTGATTGACACGCGCACGCCGGTGGAAGAGACGTTGCACGCAAAATTCAGCCAGCTATGACCGGCCTGACCGCTTTGAATCCGCTTTTCCTTTCGCTGCTGCCGCTGGCCGCGCTGCCGGTCTTGTTCCATCTGTTTTTTCGGCTGAAAAGGCAAAGCCGCCCGTTTTCCACGTTGATGTTTTTCCATCGCCTAGATCCCAAGCTCAACGCGCGCCGACGGCTGCGCGAATGGCTGATCCTGCTGCTGCGCGTGCTGCTCATACTCTTCGTGCTGCTGGCGCTGGCGCGGCCGGTTTGGTTTGGCCACGGCCAAACGGGGGAGGCGGCGGTGGTGGTGCTGATAGACAATTCCGGCTCGGCGAGCGGCACAGGCGAAGGCGGACGGACCAAACTCAAGCAGGCGGTGGAGGGCGCGCGCGACATCCTGGGCGCGCTTGGGGACAGCGACCGCGCCGGCCTGGTTCTCCTGGTGCCCGATCCGGCGGTGCCGTTGCCGGGGGGCCTGACGCAAGACAAGAGCGCCCTGAAAATTGCGCTCGACGCCGTCGCCGAAACCGAAGGCAGCGGCAGCGTGGCCGCCGCCGTGGACCGGGCGATGAGAATGATCGAGGCCAGCGCGGCCGCGCATCGGGAAATCCAAATATTTTCGGATTTGCAGCAGGAGAAGTGGGGCCAGCCTCCGGTGAATCCGCCCGCCCCGCCCCGCGGTCTGGGCGTGGCCGTTCACCGGATTGCAACGGTCTCCAGCGGGCTGCCCAACGTGTCGCTCACGGAGGTGGAGATGCCGGCCCGGCCTGTCGTCGCCGGCCGCCGGTTCCCTGTGCAAGTGCGGTTGGCCAACCTCGGTCCGGGCAAAGCGCAGGTGCGATTGAACTGGCTGGACGACGCCGGGAACCGGGGCGGCGCAGACCTGAGCCTTGCACCGCAAGAGGAGACCAATGCCACCATCAGTCTGACTGCGCTGAATCCCGGCCTGCGCTGGGTGCTGTTCACTGTGGAGGGCGATGATTTCCCCGCCGACAACCGGGCCGCAACGGCGTTCACCGGGGTGGAACAACAATCGGTGCGGTTTCTGGGCAGAGCGGGCGACTTCGGCTACTTGCCGCCGGCCCTGTCGCCGACCGGTGATGGCCGTTTGTCGGGGTTGGCCACCTCCTTTTCCAGTTTCGACACTTTTGCCAGCGACAGGGGCGAGGGCTTTGTTGTGCTGCCGTGGAATGCAGTTTTAGAGTCTGGCGGGGAGGCCACCGAGGGCCTGGAGGCGTTGCACCAGTTTCTGATGAAGGGAGGCAAAGCGCTGCTGGTGCCGTCCCCAGGAAGCATGGCGGGCGGGGAAAGGAAGCCGGATTGGCTGACCATTGCGCCGGAAGGCCCGCAGGCCTCCTCCAATGGTCTGGCGCTGACGGTGCTGGACAAAGCCAACGCCATTTTCGACGATCTGCGCGATGAGAAGGGCGAAGTGGCGCTGCGCAACGTGAAAGTGTTTCGGTTTCTGCCGCTGCGCGTTCCGGCCCAGGCTGCGCCGATTCTCGGATTGGAGGACGGCACGATAGTGCTCGCGTCGCAGAAGGTGGGGCGGGGCCTGCTGCTTGCGAGCGCCCTGGCATTCGAGCCGGCTTGGAGCACTTTGCCGCTCAAGCCCGCCTTCGTCGCGCTGGCGCAAAGCATGGTGCTCGACCAAGAGGGCGCGCCCGGCCGGATCACGTCACTGGTGGCAGGCGAGCCCTTGACTGGGATGCCCAGCGGGACTGAATCACTGGAGGTCCAATCGCTGGTCGGCAGCCCGCTGGACTGGAAAGGCCCAGCCGGCCAATTCACGACATTCCCACGCGTCGGGGTGTATGCGTTGCACTTGGGCCAGGAAACCCGGTGGGTGGGTGTGCGGTCTTCGGCAAAGGAAGGGCGCCGGAAGTTCATTACCGGCGAGACGGTGGCGGCGCTGGGAAACTTGCCCTATTCCGTGGACAACCTTTCTGGAAGCCAGAGTGTGAGGCCGCAATTTGACCGGCAGGAACGGTCGCTGGAATTGAGTTTGCCGTTGCTGCTGCTGGCCTTTTCATGCCTGGCACTGGAAGGCTGGCTGGCCAATCCGCCGCCAATGAAGCTGCAAGCGGGCGCGCCACCCCTTCGCCCGGTCTCGTCTCCCTAATCAAATGATCCTGCGGGCCACCATCCAATGGCATCCGTGTCTGGCGCCGCTCTGGTGCGCCGGGTTGCTGCTGGCGGTGGCGGCGTGGGGATGGCTGTTTTGGCGGCGTGTGCGCCGCCGGGCGCCCCTGGCCGCGCGCTGGCTGGCGCTGCCAAAGTGGCTCGCCCTGGCGCTGCTGCTGCTGGCGCTGTTGAATCCCGTGTCCACGCTCCTGAAATCCGAGCCGGCCAAGGGGAGGGTGCTGGCCCTGGTGGATTCATCCTCCTCGATGGACGTGGTGGACGACTACCATCAGTCGCGCGCGGCCCGCGCCCAGGAGATCGTTGAGCGATGGAAGAAATCGCTCCCCGCCAGCGTGACACTCGACGAGTTGGCGTTCGACACGACGATTCACAAACCGGGCGAAACGGCGGCGACGGGCACGGCCCTTCGCGGGACGGATCTGGGCGATTGTTTGTTGGCGCTTTCGGAGCGCGGCGATTTGGCGTCCTATCTCGGAGTGGTCCTGCTGACCGACGGCGGGGATGAAGTGATCGAAGACCCGGCTTTGCCGAAGATTCCCCTTTCCGTTGTGGGCATCGGAACGGACCCGGCGACCTGGAACGATCTGGCGGTCACGGAGGCGCAAGCGCCGGCAACGGCTGAGAAAGACTCGAGCTTTGAGATCAGCGCGGACATCCAGGCGCGCGCCGGTCATGGGTCCGGGTTCCGGCAGGCGATAGCGCGCAGCCATGTGGTGTTGGAGCACGCGACGAACGGCGGCTGGGAGAAAGTGGCCGATGAGGTGGTGGATCTGTCCAATTTGAAGGCCCGCGCGCGGCTGGCGGCGCGAAGCAGCCAAGTGGGGATGCAGCGTTACCGGGTGACTGTCCAACCAGCCATCGGCGAGCTTTCCACGCTGAACAACTCGCGGGTGGTGAGCGTGGACGTGGAAAAGAAGGCGCTCCACATTCTCTATTTCACGGTTGAGTTGGGACAGGAGTTCAAGATGTTGCGCAACGAGTTGGGGCGCGATCCGGGCCTCTCATTCACCGCCTTGTTCCGGAGCGCGGGGGCGCGCTACACGCTGCAAGGGGACCGGGTGCCCGGCGATGAAGCCCTGGGGTCGGGATTTCCATCCACGAAGGACGCCCTCAAACCCTACGACGTGATCGTGATCGGCTCCTTTCCCGCCGGGGATCGCGCGCCGGGCCAGATGCAGGCGTTGTTTCAATATGTCGAGGAGGGGGGGACGTTGATTTTCCTGGGCGGGGAGGAGTCCTTCGGGCGCGGCGGTTACGCGGGCAGTTCGCTGGAGGTTCTTTTTCCGTGGCGGCTTTCATCACAGGAACCGGCGCCCGCGCAAGGCTCCTTTGCCGTGCATGTCCCGCCCATGGCCTCGGGCCACGCGATGTTGGCGACAGTCGAAGAGACGGTGACGCGGGCATCGGCGCGCCTTGACAGTGTGAACCGGGTGGGCGAACTGAAGCCCAACGCCACGGCCCTGCTGACGGCGGAACTGGGCGACCGCGAAGTGGCTGTGGTCGCCTGGCAGCCCTACGGCAAAGGCAAAGTCATGGGCATCGCCACCGACACGTTGTGGAAATGGGCCTTGCAGCCCGAGCCCCTTCGCTCGGCCTACGGACTTTTCTGGCGGCAGGCCGTGCGAAATCTCACCGGCAAGACCGAAGGGGGGCAGAATCTGGCCGTGAGCTGGGACAAGGACTTTTACCGGCCCGGCGACCAGGCGACCGGCGAGATTCGGGTGCCCGGCGCGGGCGCGGGAGTGCTGCGGCTGACCGCGTCGCTGTGCCGAAACGGCCAAAGCACGGCGATCGAGGTGACGCCCCTGCCGACGGGGGAGCAGACCTTTGAAGTCAAACCGCGCTTTCGCGACCGGGGAGATTATGATTTTCGTCTGGTCGCTTATCAGGGCGACCGGATTCTGGAGGCTTACGAAAAGGCGTTTCCCGTTGGGCCGCGGGTGGAGGAGGGATCGCGTCTGGAGCTGGACGAAGTGTTCCTCAAACGCCTCGCCGCCCTCGGCGGAGGCGCCTATTACCGCGAGGAGGAGGCGGGAGAATTTGCGGAGCGCGTCGCCAGCCTGCCCGCCCACATGACCGTGGCCGGGGAATCGGCGCTGGTGGAGGCCGGGCCGTGGTTTGCGCTTGTGTTCCTGGCGGTGCTGGTGTTGGAATGGACCCTGCGGCGCAAAGTCAACTTGTTCTGAGGATGCGGATGAAACACACTTTTCGCGGATTTGGCCGCCAGAGCGGGCGCCGCGCGGCGCTGCTAACCGCCACGCTGGTCACGATGGCTGTCATTTCCGCGCCGGGGGCGTCGGAGCCGCGGGACGGCAGGGTGGAATTCTCCAACGGCAGTGTGGCGGAGGGTAAAATCTCGTTGACGCCGGGCGGCTCGTTGAAAATTGAAGCCGGCCCGCAAATCCGCGTCTTGGAACTGGACCGCGTGCGGGAAATTCGCGTCTCGCCCGAGAAGGAGGAGATGGACCGGGATTGGCGGTTCAAAGAGGCCGGGCAGACCGCCAAGGAATTCTTCGGAGAGCCCTATCCGGTCCGCTATCTCGAGGCAACGGTCGTCCTGGCTGGCGGGGAGACACTGACCGGGCATCTCTACTCGACCGTCCTGTACGTTGAGGGCGCGGAGACGGCGCAAAAAGTGGTGCTGCTGTCCAAACAGCGCGGCGAGGAGGGCCAAACGCTGCAATCCATGGTCTATCCCACCCGCATTTCCTTCGGCGGGGCGACAGGGGCGGAGACGGCCACGGTGACGTTGCGCCTGAAATGGCCGGGGTTGGGCGCGGGATTTGAAATCGCCGCACTGACGCGCGGCGCCCTGGTGCGTCTGGCGGCGACCGCGTCGGGACCGGCGGGCGAATTCAAGATGCCCTCGCCTTTGGGCCGGGAATTCTTCCTGGCGATCCGGAGCGGCGGAAAAGTGGTGGTCGGCTGGCCGGCGGAGAAGGATGAGAAAACCCAGGCGCAGGTGCAGAACGCTCTGACGAACACAGAGGATTTCTTCGACGAACGCCGCGTGCTGGGCGTAGTCCGAGACCCGGCGGCCGGGGAAATCTATTCGCTCATACTGGCCGCGCGCAAAGGCAAGACGACCCTTGCGCAAAGCCGCAGCCAGCCGTGGCGGCTGGAGATTTACCGATGGAAAACGGAGGAGGGAGGCGACCGGCTGATGCTGGCCGGGCAGGGTTGGTTGTTCCGCGGCATTGACGCGAAAGACGAAGCCCCCCCGGCGGTGGAATTGTCGGACAAACTGTGGCATATTCACAAGGATGGAGACACATGGATTGCGGGGGACCAAGCCCAATGAACCGATGCGCCAGGATCCGAGCAACTTGTCCAAGAGGATGCGAGCCGCCGGCGCGCGGCTGAAATGGTCGCTCCTGCTGACGGGCGTGTGCGGGTGGCTGACGGTCTGTCTGGGGCTGTTGCTGCTTTTGTTTATATTTGACGACTTGCTGAATCTGCCCGCCGGATTGCGCCTGCCGCTGGCGCTGGGCGCGGCTCTTTTCAGCGGTGTCCTGTTATTTCAGAAGGTGCTGCGGGTGGCCTGGCACCGGCAAACGCCCGAACGGACGGCCCTGGAACTGGAAGTCCGCTATGGCATCCGCGACAACCTTCTCATCAACGCGATTCAGTTCCAGCGCCAGACGGTCCGCGCGCAAGAGTCGCCCTTCGCCGCGCGAACGGTGGCCGCATCGGAGACGATCTCCAGCGGCCTGCGGGTGAGAGAGCTTTGGGACTGGCCGAGGCTGCGGGCATGGGGCGGAGCGGCGATGGCGGTGGTGCTGCTCTGGGCCGCGGCGTTGACGTTCTTTCCGCGCCAGTTTGGGGCGGCGGCCGCGCGCTATGCTTTGCCTCTGCGCGATGTCCCGCCCGCGGGGGACTGTGTGTTCAAACTGACCCCTGGCGATGATCTCACGGTCGCGGAGGGAGAGAACCTCGACGTATGTGTGGCCGTGGAAAAGAACCCCGGCCCAACCCCGCTGGCACCGCCGCTGATCGCCTGGCGGGAAAAATCCGGTTTTATCGAGCCGGCGCAAAATGGCGGCGAACATACTGAGATGGAGCGGCTGCCGCAGTCCGACGGGCAAGCGCCAGCGCCGGGCAAGTTTGTTCACGTGTTTGCCAACATTCAAACGCCTTTCGCCTTCCGCGTTTTCGCCGGCGACACATTCACGCGAAGCGTGGCGGTGAAAGTGCTGCCCGCCCCGCGCCTCCAGGAGGCGGCGTTTCGCGTCACGCCACCCGCCTACATCGGGCAAAAGCCGCAGAACTTCTCCGGCCCGCCCGCCCCGCTCTCGGTGCTGGCGGGATCAGAGGTGGAGATTTCGTTTGCCGTGCAGCCGCCCGTGCAATCGGCGACCTGGAAACTCGGCGGAGAAGAATCGGCCTTCGAGGGAAACGGCTCGCACTGGAAGGCCGTGGCCACTGTCGCAAACCCTGGCGCCTACGAAATCCAGGCTGCCTACCAGGCCGGCGGCAAATCCCTGACCGTGGCCCGCGGGGATGTCCGGATCATTCCCGACAACCCGCCGGAAGTGGATTTTGTCACCGAAGACCGCAACCGCCTCGTGCAGTTTGGACAGAGCCTTCTGCTGGAAATAGTGGCCCGCGATGATTTCGGCCTGTCCAACGTTTCGGTGGTTGTGCGGCCGACGGAAAAGGAGGAGCCGGACCATGTTCTCAAGGGCTGGATCTATATGGGACCGCCGGGCAATCCAGGGCCTGTTCGGGAGTCCTTCACGCTGGTCATTGATCCCAGCCGGTTCGAATCCGGCGCCTCCTACTATTTGGAGGCCCAGGCGAGTGATTTCCTCCCAGGCCGCGCACCCTCGCGTTCGCGGCCCATAGTGCTCCGCGTGAAATCGGCGGACGACCTGGCGTTGCGCGACGACGATCCGCTGAAGCCGGCGTTCGACGCGCTCAAACTCGCCGCGGCGTCGCAGGAAAAAGCCAACCGCCTGACCGCGAACCTCCGCGCCTACCTCCAGGACGTTCTCCAAAAAAAGAGCCTTGCCAGCCAGGTTGCCGCATTGCTCGCGCCCCAAGGCGAGGCGCGCAGCCATGGTTCCGAAGCCCGGACACTCTTCAGCCGACAACCCGACGGCAGGCCTTACGCGGCGACATTGTCCACGCTGGTCAATGACGACATGCCCGCCGCGCAGGAGGACCTGAATTCCCTCAAAACGGCCGCCAGGAGCGGACTGCCTGGTCTGCTCGCCGGCTTGGAAACACGGCAGGACCAGATACTCACCCGATTGCTCGGTTTGTTGGGCCAGATCGCCGACGCGCGGAACGCTCCGCTCAACCCTGTCGCCGAAGGCAAGAACTCCAGTCAAGTTCCACCCACGGGCGAGGCGCAGGCGCGGGAGATGTTGGATGAGATAAAGAAATTCGTGGCGGACCAGGAGCGCATTCTCGAAAGAAGCCGCACTTTGGCGGCCAAGGATCCCGAGGATTTGACACAAAGCGACCAAGCGGTACTCGGCGAGTTGTCGCGCGAAGAGGACAAGTGGGCCAAGTTTCTCGAGGAGCAACTCACCGATTTGAGCAAACTGCCGCAGCAGGACTTCGCCGACGCGTCGCTGTCGCAGGAGGTCAATTCGGTCTTTCAAGAGGTGCAGGAGGCCGCCGACGCGGTGAATCAGAAGCATGTGGAGTTGGCCGTGCCCCACGAACAATCCGGCCTGGAAAACGCCCAACAAATAGTCAACAACCTCGAGCGCTGGCTTCCGGACGCGCCGGACAATATCAAGTGGAGCATGGAGGAGCCGATGACTGCGACGGACATCGCCCTGGCCGAATTGCCGAAGGAGTTGGAAGATATTGTAGGGGATTTGCTGGACAAGGAGGAGCAAATGAGTCCCGATGTGGAGGATGTCTCCAGTTCGTGGTTGGATTCCCTCGACAAGGGCGCCGGTTGGGGCGCGAGCGACGGGCCGATATCGGACATGAGCGCCAAAGGCGTCACCGGGAATCTGCTGCCCAACCAGAATGAAGTTGGCGGTCGCTCCGGCGAAGGCCGCACCGGCCGCAGTCACGGTCAAATGGTGGGCGACACCGCGGAGGGCAAGGAGGGCCGTGAAACGCCGACGCGCTTGGATCCGGAACCTTTCGAACAAGGCAGTGTGAAAGACACGGCGAAAAATGACGCCGGCGGCGCCACCGGCGGCGGCAAATTGTCCGGCTATGGAAGCGAGGGGTTGCGCGGTCCCGCCCCGCCGCCCTCCAACCAAAAGATGCCGCGGCTGGCCGAGCAGCAGGCCAAAATTCGCCAGCAGGCCGAGGCTCTCGCGCTGCAATTGCGCCGTTATCACCTCTCCGGCGGCGAGTTGGAAACGTCTGTCAACGCCATGAACCAAGTGGAACAAGCCGCCCGGAAGGACGACGGCTTGGGCGTGCGCAGGGCGTTCAGTCAAGCTGTGGACACGCTGGGCGCGGCCAAGGACAGCCTGCAAAGCGAGATCGCCGTTCGACGGGACGCGGACAAACTGCCGTCGTGGGTGCGCGAGCAAATGAGCATCGGCGCGCGGGAGGGTGTGCCCAAAGGTTATGAAGAAATGGTGGCCGAATACTATCGGGCCCTGGCGGAAGGAAAGAACCCATGAAACTCGCCCCCATTTTCGTCCCGCTCATCCTGGCATTGACGGCCGCACAAGGCCCGGCCCAGAGTAATTCGGCTTTGCCACACGGTGATTTCGAACAGGCTGACGCGCAAGACAAAGGCAAGGCGGCGGGTTGGGACCGCGTGGACGGCCTGGGCGTTCAATGGACAAATGCCCCTGACGCAGCCCACGGAAAAGCCATCCGCATGGACACGCGCGTCAGTGAGCAGGCGATGCAGGCGCAATGGGTCAGGACGGGCCTGACGAACTTGTGGAACATCCCCAAGCCGGAGAAGAACCCGATAGCCGAAACTTACGGGCTATCGCTCTATTCGGACCCGATTGCTGTCAAACCGGGCCAGGCCTACCGAATCAGCTTCGATTACAAGGGACCCGACGGCGGCGCCAAGGTCTGGGTGCGCGGCTGGGGCATGTTCCAAGGCGCCAAGCAGCGGCGCTGGGAAACCACCGTCACCTGCCATTGCAAGGGCGGTGACTGGACCACCTGCACGCAGGTCTTCCACCCCACTCAGGCGCGGCCGGAGGTCTCCGAAATGCGGGTCATGCTCTTTGCTTTTCATCCCCCGGGAGTCTATTGGTTTGACAACGTCCGAATCGAACCGGTCAACGAGCCGGGTAAGCCAAAATGAGGCCACGTCTGTGTTGTCGCCCAAGAGCGAGGGAAATCCCAGGAGAATAGAGCGTTTCAATAAAAACTGTAGCTGCATGAGACAAACCAGCCCAAGGCGTCTTGGGGCGTGACGCTGGCCAGAGCCCGGCCGATGGCGGCAATTAAGTCGGCGGGGGTCCGTGCCTCCGCTCCCCGCGGCAAGC
>Ga0187862_10001174_pt1 | contig 28166 bp, 20 predicted proteins | sample June2016WEW_10_1_FD_133003 | JGI IMG/M metagenome (GOLD analysis project Ga0187862, IMG submission 133003) | Peatland microbial communities from SPRUCE experiment site at the Marcell Experimental Forest, Minnesota, USA - June2016WEW_10_150 | ecosystem: Environmental > Terrestrial > Soil >...
AGTTGCTCTTGCCGCTGCCGGTGCTTGCGAGTGCCCATCGCCATAAAAACATTCTACGGCCGTTATGTTTCAGGCTCCAGCACAATCGCCCCGCCAGACCGGATTTTCACCACGGGCTGTTAAACCAGGAACGCCGCCACACGGGCGAGCGCCGCAGCGCGAATCTCCGGCGCGTCGCCGAATCCTTTCAACCACTCGAGACCGGATTCTCTTCGGAACCACGTGATCTGGCGCTTGGCGTAATTGCGCGTGTTGCGCTGCGCGTAGAAAAGCACCTCTCGCGGATTCAGTTCTCCCTGGAGCAATTCGAGCGCCTGCTTGTATCCGTGGGACTCGAAGGGTTTCGATGCGGGCGCGAAGCCCAGCGACAAAATGTGGCGCACCTCCTCGACGAGGCCGCCCTCGAACATTTGGGCGCAGCGCAGATCGAGCCGCTGGTAGAGCGCGTCGCGCTCGGGAAGCAGGCCGATCTTGAGCGTGCGGTAGCCGCGCAGGGCGCTGCGGCCCTGGCGGAACAACTCGCTCACCGGACGCCGCGTCAGCAAGCCGACTTCCAGGGCGCGGGTCACTTTGGGTACGTCGTTGGGATGAATCGCGCGCGCGGCCGTGGCATCGAATCGGGTAAGCAGTCGGTGGAGCGAGCCGGGCCGGCGAAGTTCCCTGGCGGCCAGCCGGTCGCGCAGCACTTGGTCCCGCGTGGGGCCTTCGAACAGGCCGTCCAGAAGAGCGCGGAGATAGAAGCCGGTGCCTCCGGCGACTATGGGGAGGTGGCCGCTCTCCGAAATGCCGGCGATGGATTGGCGCGCCAGGCGCGCATACTCGCCGGCCGTGAAGAGTTCGTCGGGATTCACGATGTCGATGAGGTGGTGGGGAATGCTGCGCCGCTCGACCGGCGGCAGCTTGGCGGTTCCGATATCGAAGTGCCGGTAAACCTGGAGCGAGTCGCAGTTGACAACTTCGCCGTGGAACGCTTCCGCAATGGCCAGCGCCAGCCCGCTTTTTCCGGAGCCCGTGGGACCCACCACTGCAACCAGCGGGCGCTCCGGCGCATCAGAGGCTACAGAGCCATCCATCTCGTTATACAATGATAGAGTCATCTTCGACGAGGGCAGGGGCTACCAAATCGGTCGAAAGAAAGTAAACACCGCATGATTCGTTCAGCCAAAACGCTTCTCCTGGTTGTTTCCATGGGTGGCTTGTGCTTCGCGCAGGCGCCGGCCGAAACCACCAACACACCGGACAACAACAAAGCCGGAGCATACTACAACTTTGCCATGGGCCGGCTGTACGCGGAACTGGCAGGGGCCTATACCAACCGGAACGACTACGTTTCCAAGGCTATTGAACACTACCAGGAAGCGTTGAAGCTGGATCCCTCGGCCGGCATCGTTTTCGAAGAGCTGACGGATCTGTATATCCAGACCAACCGTCTGCGCGACGCCGTCGCCCAGGCCGAGGATCTGCTGAAGCAGAACCCCGACAACCTGGATGCGCGCCGTATGTTGGGCCGCATCTACACACGAATGGCCGGTGACAGCCAGGCGGGGAAGGTCAACGAGGACTACCTGAAGTTGGCCGTCGAGCAGTACCAGAAGGTCACGGCGAAAGATGCCCAGGATGCCGAAAGCTGGGTGGTCCTGGGGCGGCTCTACCGCTTTGAGAACAACTCGGTGGACGCGGAAAAGGCGTACAACGAGGCTATCAAGGCCGACCCCAGCAACGAAGACGCCATGACCGGCCTGGCGCTGTTGTACTCCGACGTGGGGGATACGCGGCGGGCCATCGAGAAATTGAAGGCCGTCACCGACAAGAACCCCAGCGAGCGGACGCTGGCCCTTCTAGCCCGGTCGTACCGGGAGATTCGGGATTACAAGAGCGCCGCCGAAGCGCTCGAACGGGCCGTGGCGCTGGCGCCCGACGATACCCGCCTGATAGCCGAACTGGCGGACAACCTGTTTCTTTCCAATCAGCTTGATGAAGCCCTCCACCTCTACCAGGATCTTGCGACCGACGATCCGCGCAATCCCATGCTGCCGCTGCGCATCAGCGAGATTTACCGTGTCAAGCGCGATTTTGCGAAGGCGCGGGAATCGCTGGACCAAGCCAAAGCGCTCGACCCGGATAGCCTGGATGTGCGCATTGACGAGATCAACCTGCTGGAAACCGAGGGCAAGTCCAACGAAGCGATCGCTTCGCTGAAAGGCCTGCTGGACGAGACCGCTCACAAAACCTACTCGGCCGCCGATGGCGCCAACCGCGCCACGCTGCTAGACCGCCTGGGCGTTTTACAACGGAACGCGGGCCAATACCCGCAGGCCATCGAAGCTTTCCGGCAGATCGCCCCGCTGGAGGCGCAAAGCGCGCCGCGTGCGGACGTGCAAATCATCGAGACCTATCGGGCGGCGAAGGACTTGGAAAGCGCGCGAAAGGAAGCGGATGCGGCCCTGAAGAAGTATCCCGACGATCGCATGGTGCAGTTGACGCACGCGTCGCTGCTGGCGGACCTGGGCAAGATCGACGAGGCCGCCGCCGCCATCCGCGGCCTGATGAAGGGTGAGGACGACCGCGACATGCAACTGGAGCTGGCGCAGGTCTACGAGAAGGGCAAGCGCTACGCCGACATGGCTCCGCTTCTGGACCAGGCCGAGAAGCTCTCAATGTCGGACGACGACAAAGCGAGCGTTCACTTCATGCGGGGCGCCATGTACGAGCGCATGAAGAAATTCGACGCCGCCGAAGCGGAATTCCGCAAGGTGCTGGAATTGGACCCCGACAACGCCGGGGCCATGAACTACCTGGGCTACATGCTGGCGGACCGCGACGTCCGGTTGGATGAGGCGTACCAGCTCATCAAGAAGGCCCTGGATATGGACCCGCAGAACGGCGCCTACCTCGACAGCCTGGGATGGGTGTACTACCGCCAGGGGAAACTCAATGAAGCCGAAGGTTTGTTGCGGCAAGCGCTTGACCACATCGGCCAGGACGCCACGGTGCACGATCACCTGGGCGATGTGTATTTCAAGCTGGGCAAGACCAAGGACGCCATCACGCAGTGGCAGGCGTCTCTGAAGGAGTTCCAGGCCGGCTCGCAGTCCGACAGCGACCCGGAAGAAATCGCCAGCGTCGGCAAGAAGCTGGAAAGCGCGCGAGTCCGGCTGGCGAAAGAGACTAACCAGAAATAAAGTCACATTTTCGGGAGTGGCTTGCGCGTAGCGAAAGTCGCGTTTGAAGTCTCCCACCGGTTAAATTTCCCCCTTGACGGCTCAGTTGTGGGTGGAGTAAGATGACCCAAGAAGCGTCGATTATCCCGGCGGTTCCGGGCCTTGACGTCCTGGGTTGCTGTCATGACCCCACTCATCGGTTCCCTGTCTCTCCGCCGCCGTGCTGCCTTGGCCTGTCTCGGCCTGAGCCTCCCTTTCTCGATTGCGCCCCTACCACTACGCGCACAATCTTCCTCCGTTGGCATTGTCGGCCTCGCAACGGCCACGACTGGCCAAACTCTGACCTTCCGCTTGATGAACGGCAGCCAGCAACTTGTGCCGGACAGTTGGCGGCAACTCTACAATCCCGACCGCTATACCGGCACAGAGTGGGTCACCAGCTTCGATCTACAATTACAGGCAAACGCCGACGGCTCCCTGACGGCGACTGCCCGTTACCCGGGGCGGTACAAGATAGCGGCAGTCCAGGGCGGGCAACAATATACCGCTGCCGTAATTGTGCAACCTGCGCAAACCCCATTCAAAATGAAAGGCATCGATTTCGGGGGAACGAGTCCCTTCGACAGGGCATACGCCGCCAATGCCATCGCGATTGCCAGGCACACAGGCGCTGACACGGTCCTTTTTATAGAGAGTGTCTGCATAGACCTGAACAATCCTGGAATCTACCAATACACTGACCAGCAGTCGAGTTGGTGCACTACCGCAACTTCTTTTTCGGATTTGGGCTGGCTGATCGATGAATTCCACAGCCAGGGATTTAAGGTCGTGCTTGAGCCTACGGTAACCGGCTACTACCAGGGCTTCTTCGATGAGCTTGAGGACTTCCTGCCGGGCGGTGCCGGCGGCGCCTCGACATACCCAGAAATCCCCGCCTCCGAGGTGCCTGCCTTATTCCAGGCATGGGGCCAGATGGCGGTCGATGTGGCCACTTTAGCGGCAGCGCATCAGGTGGAGATCTATGTTCCGGGCAGCCACGATATCGGCTACGCACAATTTGACAGCACTACGGCGAACACACTCAACGCCGATTGGAAGACCCTGATTCAAAATATTCGAGCTGTCTATACAGGACAGGTCTGGTGGGGGCCGGTCGATCCTTGCGGCTTGGACTCCTTTCCCTTTACGAACTTTTCCCTCGTCGACGGGATTTGGTTTTCAGGGCTTTCTGTCTCCGCGTCCACTCCGCCCTGCACCCTCGACTCGGGCGGCATTAACAATATCCATGCAGAACAAATGCTCGCCTACCTTCGCGCGTTGCGATCCGCCAGTTCCGGCTTCCAGTATGGGCAGAAATACGCGCTGCCCACGCTATGGACCGATTTCCTTACCGATCCCATCGACGGGATGAACTACCTCGGTGGCCACTACACAAACATTGTGTTGGGGAGCGGGTCGGGAACATATGCCAGTCAGTCGGGTGCGAATCCCAATTTGACCCGTGACTATCAGGAGGGAGTGGACTTTCTGGACGCTGTCATGCAGGCAGGGGTCATTGAAGGTGGCTTTCAGGTCGCCTTTCCCGGCACTGTTGGTCTGAGTTCTAATGCCCCGTTTAACGATATCCTGGCGCGGCCTGCGGTACTCGCTTCCCTCACAAACTGGTACGGCGGGGACACGAGCTACTTCGCGCCTTGCATGACGCCCCTGCCGCCCAATGTTGTGATTCAACTCCCTCCCTCCACATCGTGCCCAGTGGCAGTACAGATGTCCCAAGCGAATCTGTCTGGCGACCTCACCCTGGTTAACGATTCTACGTCTTCGGTCAACCCGTATTATGAGGGCGGGACAACCACAGGCGGCGATCTCTCTTTCGGATCCCCCTCGTGGGCCGACTTTGATATGAGTGCGGCCGTACGCCTGCGCACGAACCTGTCAGCGATCAATCTCAACTTTCGACTCGGGAGCGGCCCCGGAGTCAACGACTACGGTGTGCTCATGGGCCAGGGTGCTGTCTTGCTTCTAAAGGGAGTGTACAGCAGCGCGAATGGACAGACATATCCGACGCTGGCGCAGCAGGCGCTCCCCGGACAGTTCGATCCGGCGCATTGGTACCAGGTCGAGATCACTGCGATGGGGAACGCTATTGTCGTCAAGATTGACGGAAATCAGTTGATCCAATATACCGACAACTCCAGCCCGTATCTGGCTGGATCCGTGGACGTGCACATTCCAGGCGGCCTCGGAACAGCGGACTTCGGAAACCTGGTGGTGACGTCGCTTGCCGCGCCTCAGGTCGTCAACGCCGCGTCTTTCGCCCCGGGGGTTATAGCACCTGGTGAAATCGTGACGCTGTTCGGCGGCCAACTGGGGCCGCAGACGTTAGTAGCAGCAGATGCCAGTAAGACCTTTCCGACCTCCTTGGGCGGAACTCAGGTGCTGTTCAACGGTGCACCGGCGCCGCTGATCTACACGCAAGCTGGTCAGGTGAGCGCGATCGTGCCTTGGGAACTGGCCGGGAGTGCCACCGCCGCGGTGACGGTGCAATACCAGGAAGCGAACTCGTCGGTGACGGTCGCGGTCGCCGGCACTTCGACAGCCCTGTTCACCCTCGGCGGCGGTTTTGGTCCGGGCGCGATTCTCAACCAGGACTACACAGTGAACTCGCCCTCGAATCCCGCCGCAGGGGGATCCGTGATCCTCCTATACGGCACTGGCGGCGGCGCTCTTCAGGGCTCGGCGACCGATGGGGCGCTTGCTCCAGGCGCCGCGCTGTTGCAGGCAAACGTCTCGGTCCTGGTGGGTGGGCAACCCGCCCAGGTGCTTTACGCGGGCGCGGCACCCGGCTTGGTCAACGGATTGGTTCAGATTAATGTACAGCTCCCTGCGGGTGTCACAGGAGACACGGTGCCTGTCTTGGCGACTGTCGGTCAATATATCAGCCAAAGTGGGGTCACCGCAGCGATCCAGTGATGGCCTGTTCGCAGGCGTTGTCACCACGAAGCAGGCTCTTGGGAGAAACCATCAGGTGGTATCTGGAAGGCTAGAGTACGCGCCTTTGCATCCTTGCCGAAAGCACACGAAATGAACGCCGCTATCAAGCCGCTTGGATTGCCTCAAAACACCGGCAGCAATGCACGAAGGGTGTTCTTCGGGCCTTCGCAAAATAACCCTATAAACATCGTAAGCTTCTGATAATAAATCAATTATTCTGCTAAAATCAGGTTAAAACCTATCGTTTTGCGCGCTTCTGTGGGATACTCAGTTTAGAACGGATTTTCACTCGGAATGTCCCTGTTGGACGACGCAGTCACTAGGTACAACAAACTGTTGGAGAGCGGCCCCTTCCGCGACCTCGCGTGGGTGGAGGCGCTGTACGAGCGCATGGAGAGCGGCCGGCTCTCGGCGGGTGGACGGCTGGTCTGTCCTTTTCTGCGGCCCAACTTCATTTCGCGGCGCCAATACGACTCGTTGGTGAGAAGCGGCGAGGCGCTGATCTGCGCCATAGACCGCATGGAACAGATGGTATTGAGCAACCCGGTGCTGCTGGCGCGCCTGGACCTGCTGCCCGCGGAGAAGATGCTGGCGGCCATCGATCCCGGCTACCAGGCGCTGGAAGTGGCCGCGCGGCTGGATACGCATTTGACCAACGGCAGCTTGCGTTTCGTTCAATACAATGCGGATTCTCCCACTGGCGCGGGTTATGCGGACGCGCTGGCCGACTTGTTCTACGACGCCGCCCCCATGAAGGAATTCCGCAAGAGGTATAACCTCACGCGCACCGGCAGCCGGCGGCACCTCCTGAATGCGCTGTTGAAATCGTACAAACAATTCGGCGGCACGAAGAAGCCCAACATCGCCATCGTGGAGTTCCGTCCGGCGTACCATTCCGGCCAAAGCGAGTACGAATTGTTCCGCGATTTCTTCCGCGAGGACGGCTACGCTGTGGAGATCGTATCGCCCGAGCAGCTCGAGTACCGCAACCGCGTGCTGCGCAAAGGCCCATTCGAAATCGACCTGGTGTACCGGCGCCTGGGCGTGCAGGAGTTTTTGATCCACTTCGACCTGACGCATCCGCTGGTACAGGCCTACCGCGACGGCGCGGTGTGCGTGGTGAACAGCTTCCGCTCGGAACTGGCGCACAAGAAGGCCATGTTCGGGCTGCTGACGGACGAGACCCTGACCGCCAAGTTTCCGGCGGCGGAGCGCCAGGCCATCCGCAAGCACGTTCCGTGGACGCGCCTGGTGGCCGCGTCCAAGACCACTTACGAAGAACGCGCCATCGACCTGCCCGAGTTCATCGCCAAGAACCGCGAGTTGCTGACACTCAAGCCCAACGACGACTACAACGACCTGCACACTTACTACGGCTGGGAGATGGGAGACGCCGAATGGGATCGCGCCCTGAAGCAGGCCATGCGTGCGCCTTACGTGGCGCAGGAGCGCGTGGACCCGGTGCGTTCGGTGTTCCCCCTGATGAGTTTCGGCCAACTCGAGTTCCGCGAGATGCAGGTGGATGTGCACCCGCATGCCTACCTGGGAAAAGTGCAGGGTTGCTCAAGCTGGCTTTCGACGCGGAAGGCGGGCTTCTCGTCGGCGGCGGGCGTGGTGCCGACGTTCATTTTGGATCCGAAGGGCTGAGGGGCCGCTTCGGCGCGTGTGCTTTTCTTAACGTTCCTCGCCGAAACGAAATCCGCTGGCGGGCGTTTATATAGATGTATGCGCTTATTGCGTCTGTTTCTCCTGTTCCCGACCTGCGTTGCTTTTCTCGCCGCGCAACCCCGTCCCGCTCTCATCGGCCGCGGCATTGACGAAAGCCGCAGACACTCTCTTGCCGGCAATACACGCCCCGAAGCTACGCCGCAGAACGATCGGGGCGCGGTGGCCGCCGATTTTCCCATGGAGCACATGATCCTGCAGCTTTCGCGCTCCGCCGCCGGTGAACAGGCCCTCAAGCAATACATCGACAGCCTTCACGATCCCGCTTCGCCGAACTACCATCGCTGGATGACCGCGAGCGAATTCGGTGCGGCCTGGGGGGTGGCCGTGTCCGATCGCGCGGCCGTCGCCCAATGGCTGGAATCCCACGGCTTCACGGTCAATTCGATTGCGCCCGGCGGCATGACCATCGATTTTTCCGGGACTGCCGCGCAGGTGCGGGAAGCCTTCCACACCGAGATTCATTATCTCGACGTAAATGGCGTCCGGCACATCGCCAACATGAGCGATCCCGAGATTCCCGAGGCGCTGGCTCCCGCGGTCGCCGGTATCGTTTCTTTGCACGATTTTTCCCCGCGTCCGCGGAAACGCGCTCATGCCGATTACACCTTCACTTCGGGTAAGGACACATTTCAGGCGGTGACGCCCGGCGACATGGCGTCGATTTACAATCTGAACCCGTTGTTTGCGGCGGGCATTACGGGCCAGGGCCAGACCATTGCCGTCATCGAGGATTCCGATCTCTACAAGTCCTCCGATTGGGATACGTTCCGCTCGACCTTTGGTCTGACGCAATACACTTCCGGCAGCCTGACGGCGGTTCACCCCGCGCCTGCTTCGGGCGCCAATAACTGCCGCGCGCCGGACGTCGTCGCGGGCGACGATGGCGAAGCCATCCTGGATGCGGAATGGTCCAGCGCCGCGGCGCCGGATGCGGCCATCGAAGTCGCGGCCTGTGCCGGCACTCGCACCACCTTCGGCGGCCTGATTGCCCTGCAAAACCTCGTGAACAGCAGCACGCCTCCCTCTATCGTGAGCATCAGTTACGGCGAATGCGAGGCGGAAAACGGCGCGGCTTCCAACGCCGCCTTCAACGCCATCTATCAGCAGGCGGTAGCGGAAGGCATCTCCGTCTTCGTAGCCGCCGGGGATGAGGGCGCGGCGAGTTGTGACGCGGGAGCGCAGGGCGCCACCCACGGCATCGGCGTGAGCGCCTGGGCTTCGACTCCCTACAACGTGGCTGTGGGCGGCACCGATTTTGGCGACACCGTGGCCGGTACCAACAACACCTACTGGAGCAGCACGAACTCCCCGACATTCGTTTCCGCTCTCTCCTACATCCCCGAAATTCCCTGGGACGATTCCTGCGCCGGCGGGCTACTCGCCGCGCATTTTGGCTACAGCACGGTCTACGGCTCGGCCGGCTTCTGCGGCAGCGCGACGGCGAAAGACGACAACTTCCTCGAGGTAGTGGCGGGGAGCGGCGGACCGAGTGGCTGCGCGACCGGTACTCCGGCATCCACCGGCGTGGTCGGCGGCACTTGCAGCGGTTACGCGAAGCCCTCCTGGCAGGCCGGTGTCGCAGGCATTCCCACCGACGGCGTGCGCGACATCCCCGATGTGTCCCTCTTCGCCGCCGACGGTGTTTGGGGCCATTATTACGTCGATTGCTGGTCCGATATACGCAACGGTGGCGCTTCCTGCGCGGGCGCTCCCAGCACATGGGATGGCGGCGGCGGTACGTCTTACTCCACGCCGATTCTGGCCGGCATTCAGGCGCTCGTGAATCAGCACAACGGCGGCGCGCAGGGCAATCCCGATTACGTGTATTACGCACTCGCCGCGGCCGCTAGCGGGAATGTCTGCGACTCGCGGGCGCCCGGCGCGGGCTGCATCTTCCACAACGTGACGCAGGGCGATATCGACGTAAACTGCGGCGGCGCAACGGCCTGTTTTGGCGCGACCGAGACTACGGAGTCTGTTGGCGGCAGAGGTTCGCACGGGGGCTTCAGGCCAAGTGTGAGCTACAACGGCGCGCTTTCGACCTCGCCCACTTCTCTCGCGCCGGCTTACGCCACGGGGGTGGGTTGGAATTTCGCGACGGGCCTGGGCTCGGTGGACGCCTACAGTCTGGTCACCAACTGGAATCCGGGAAATTAGCGTCAGTCTTTGACGCCGAGACTCTTCAGCGCAGCCTTGGCGGGTTCATTCCCGGCGGTGGCCGCCTTGCGATACCAGGCGATGGCCTGTTCGCGGTCCTCGGGGACGCCGAGTCCAGCCTCCCAGAGCGCCCCGATGTTGTACATCGCCGCGTCGTTGCCCGCATCGGCTGCTCTTCGATACCAACTCATCGCCTCGGCGTAATCCACGGAGATGCCGAGACCCTGCTGGTACAACACTCCGATGGCGTTGGCCGCGATGTCATCCCCTTCGCCCGCTGCCTTTCGGAACCATTTCATAGCCTCGGCATAGTTTACGGGCACTCCCAGACCATCGCGATATAAGACGCCCACGTTGAACATCGCCTCGGTGTTGTCGAAAGACGCGGCTTTGCCGAACCAGCTCATGGCCTCGCTGTAGCTTTTCGGCAAGCCTAGCCCCTGAAGGTACAAGAGGCCGATATTGCACATGGCCTGACTGTTCCCGGCATCCGCCGCGTGGCGGAACCAGGCCATGGCCGTCGCGTAGTCCACGGCCACGCCGCGGCCGGTTCCATACATCACGCCCAGGTACATCATGGCATCCACTTCACCGATTGCCGCGGCTTGGCGGAAAATGCCCAATGCCACTGAATCGTTCCGGGCGTCGTACGCCTCCACACCGCGAGCCAGCAGGGCTTTCGCATTGGGTGCGATTGCGGATTGAGCCGTGGGAGCGCCGGTTTGGGCCCTGGCCAGTGAGCCGCGGAGCAACCCGGCCGCGACGATGGCGGCCCACACAAGCCGGGCCGGCCACCAACGGCGGCCGTGGTTCACGGCGAAACCCATCCGACCATTATGACGCTCCACCGCCTGGCTGGGTTGCTGGCCTGGGCGGCCTCCGCGTCCAGCGCAGATCTATCCGGGAAGAATCGATGCGCCAAATCAATACCTCTAAAGGGCTATTATGCGCGTTCAACATTGCGTTTGGCTAGCCCATCCAAACAAATAAGAAATGTCACGAGGGCCGCTGTCCTTCCTAGGGAACTTTCTTCGGTTTGAAGTGAATTAGAAATGAGAGCTTTTTTCGACGCAGAGATTCGAAAGAGCGCTTCGTGGCATCGCAGTGTTCGCCGCGTATTCCAACGCGCTGAATTGGGCGCGGGGTTTCGCGTCGTGTTGTTTCTTGGAGAAGCCCGGCACCCAAGGGAGGGCGCCGGTCGGTTTGCAAATCAAAGGAGGAGGGAATCGCATCATGAACCGCAGAGAAATGTTTACGCTTCCCGCGGTGGCTCTAGTAGCACGCCAGGGAATCGCGCAAGGCGCACAGGTATCTCAACCAGCCGGGCTGCACGTATCGCACAAAGTCCTGCTCAAATACGCTCGCCCCAAGGAGATCTCCAAGGTCCCCAAGACCGAGGCCAAAGCTACCAAGTATCTCAATTCGCTCACCACGCTGCTGTCGCTCACTTCTTCTCAGCAACAGCAGGCTACCACGATCTTCGCCGCGGCGGTGACGGCGCACGCCGGCATCCGGACCAATATGAAGGCCGCTCGGCAAAGCCTCACCACGGCCATCATGAAGAACGACAGTAACGGGATCAGTCAAGCGTCCCTGGCGATCGGGAGCCTGACAGCCCAGTTAACCGCCGCCGGCGCCAATGCCAACGCCACGTTTTACCAGATTCTCACAACCGATCAACAGAATAAGCTGTCGCTGAAGCAGCTCAAGAGCTGACCAGCGAGAGGGGATCTATATGTTCAGGTGGTGGAGTGTGCCGATACGGAAGGGTGTCGGCACGCGTTTTTCAAGCCGCGGCTTTTCGCTCTTGGCCGGCGTCGTGGTGGCCACGTGTGCCACCGCGTCCGCCCAAGTCCAGGCCAACCCGTTTCTCGACGACAGCACCGTCCAGGTAATCAATCTCACCATGGACCCCAACGATTGGGCCACACTCCAGCAGAACTACGAGCTGGATACCTACTATCATGCGACCTTTACCTGGAACGGGATCGCCCTGGACGTTGGGATCCGCTCCCGCGGTGAGGGCAGCCGAAGTCCTATCAAGCCCAACCTGGATATCAATTTCGCCCACTACGAAAAGACCCAGACGTTTCTCGGATTGCCTTTTGTCGTCCTCAAGGCAAACAATGACGACCCGTCCAACCTGTGTGAATGGATCTCCATGAAGCTGTTTCGAAAGATGGGGATTCCGGCTCCCCGGGAAGCGCCCGCCCAAGTCTACCTCAATGGCCAGATCCTGGGCTTTTATTACATTGTCGAGCACATGGACGAGACCTTTCTGCAGCGGGACTTTGGAGAGTCCACCGGATATCTCTACGACTGGAAGTCGGCGAATGATTACGACTTCGGGAACCTGGGGACCGACCCAACCTTGTACGCGCAGTTTCTCGATTTGAAGACCGATCAGGCCGCGCCGGATTTACAGACATTCGACAACCTTGTGCAGGCGATCAACCAGCCGGCGAGCGCCACCTTTACGGACGACGCGTTCATCGCCGCCGTCTCCCAGTATATCGACCCGAAGCAGTTCCTGACCTATGGGGCCACCGAACAGGTGCTGGCCGGCACGGACAGCCTGATCGGCGGCCAGCAAGGGATTAACAATCTCTATCTCTATCAGTTTGGCGGTACGACTGTCTACTACTTCCTCCCCTGGGACAAGTCCTCGGCGGTTTACGACTGGACCAGGGATATCATGTACGGTATCTCAATCGGCCCCACCATCAACCTGCTGGCGCAACGTCTCGCCTCCATCCCACAATACTTGCAGGTTTACTTGAATGCGGCGGTCAACGCGGCAACCTTGATGGGCGGTACGGGCGGCTGGGCGGATTCGGAGATCACCCGCGAGTACGGAGTGATTCAAGCCGCCGCCCTCGACGATCCCAATAAGCAGTGCATGAGCTGGGGAGTCCTTTCTCCTTGCGGTGGTCAAGACTTTGAGGATCGCGTTGTGCGAATCCACGGGTTTTTTGCAGCCCGATCGAGCACGGTGCTCTCCGAGGCTGCCAGCGACGGGTATCAACCTTCCGCCATCGGCCCGCAAATCGCCGCGGGCGGAGTCCTTTCCCAAGGCGGGCTTGCGGCACTTTCTCCCGGCGGAATCGCAACCGTCACCGGGACGAATCTGACGTCGGCGCCCCAGTCCACCGGCGCACCGCTGCCGCGCGTGCTCGGGAACACGTTCGTGTCGGTCGAAGGAGTGCGCGCTCCGCTGTTTGCGTCGGCGGCCGGCAGCATTCAGTTTCAAGTCCCGGGCGATCTGCCGGTGGGCGACGCCTCGATCGTGGTTTCGTCGAACGGCGACTTGAGTGCCACCGTGGATATGGCCGTGCAAGCGTCGACACCCGCCATTGCGGCCGTGGTGCACGCCAATGGCTCGGCGGTATCGGCGGCAAACCCCGTCGTTGCCGGGGAGACCTTCTCGCTGTATGCCACCGGACTTGGCGCAGTGACCACCAATCTGCCGCTCGGCGCCGCCGGTCCCGCCTATCCGACTGCCACCACGGCCGGATTCCCGCAAGTCCTCCTCGGCGGCGCACCGTTGACGATCACTTTCTCCGGGCTGGCCCCCGGGTACGTGGGACTGTATCAAGTCAACGCAACAGTCCCTTCTGCCTCTCAGCCAGGCAGCCTCACCGGGCCGCTCACACTAGCGGTTGACGGACAGACGGCGTCCTGGCCGCCAACTCAGCAATAGCGGCTGGTCAGCAGTACGACTGAATAGTACTGACAGAGCAGTACTTGCGCCGGGACCTATGGGGTGCTACCATCCGCCGTGAATGAGGACTTGGTTCACCCACGAAGTCTTTTCGGCCAACCGCGGGCTTCATCTTCCTCCTGGACAGAAGAGGCGTACTCAATTCACGCGCCGTGGGTTCATGCGCGCGGCCACCGGTGCGGGTGCCATGGCGTTTGCCACCCGGGGAAGATCTCTGGCCCGGACTGCGGCTCCGTGGAGCGTGGTTGTGGTGCCCGATCCGCAGTACATGGCCGCCGCTGGTGTTTGTTCCAATGAACCCGCCGGCTACGACAATCTGATGAGCTGGATTGTCGAGAATCGCAATTTGCCCATAAGCGGAGTGCCGCTCCGCATCAAAGCGGCCATCGCCGTGGGCGACTGCGTGAACTGCGCCGATCCCGTATATGGTAGTCAAGGCTTGATTGCGGCCAATTCCTGGAGCCGTCTGGACGCGGCCGGCATCCACAAGCAGATGGTGCCGGGCAATCACGACTGGGTAAGCGGGGGCAATGCCGGCTTTTCTCGTGACGACACGCACCTCGATGGGGTATGGACGGGGAACAACCCCTTCAGCGCCAGTGGGCTGGCTTCCGTGCTCGGCTCCGGTATGTCCCTGGGCGGCTCACACGACATGGCCTATTGGGGTGGATCCTACAATTCCACCGGCGCGAATACATTCACCACCATGAACGTCGGGAACCGGCGAATCCTGATGATCGGGTTGGAGTTCTTTCCCCGGTCGGAGGTCCTGAACTGGGCCAAGAGCGCTCACGACGCTCATCCCGACCACGAATGCTGGATCACCACCCATTCCTACCTTTCCGACCAGGCGAGCTCTTCCTCCGATCCCAACACCCCGAGTAACCGGGCGTGTCGTGGAACCGGTGGCCCCAATAGCTGCTGGGGCCCAGACGTCTACGGGCTGGGAGCCGCTCCCGCCTCCAACAGCGGCGACGAGATGTGGAACGGGAGCGATGCAACCTGGCAGGACGGGTTGAAATCGTTTACCAACCTCACCGCCGTCTTTTCGGGGCATTGGATCGACCCTGCCACCGATAGCGGGTGGTACTGGCAACGCAATTTCCCGCAATCCTCTTCGGCGCGGGGGCAAAGCGTGTTGGAGCTTTTCGCGAACTGGCAGCAGCTCGACTGGACCACGCAATGTGGCGGAAACCCTCAGAATGGCGTTTCCGACTCTGGACACCTCCTGATTCTGCGCTTCCGTGAGGACTTGGTTCCACGGGTTATCGAGGCCTTCGCACTTTCGACCAATTCCTGCAGGTGGTATGGCGCCAAGGGGAGCGTCCCGGAGGCAGGTCCGGTGCAACTCTTCAGCCTGGATTTTCCCGGCATCCCGCCGGGGACATGCCGTAGTCCCGTTCACCCGCCAGCCCAGGAACCTCTCCCTGCCGGTCCTCTTGATGGCGCGCGCTGCGCAGTTGACTCCCGCTCTTGACGTTTCCCCTGCCACGCGTCACCATCGAGTATTATTCCTACGTCGTAACCGAGGAACCCACATGACACCAACAACTGGCTTTCTGGTGCGCAAAATCATCCGGCTGGCTCTGGTCCAGGCAGCCGCCGTTTCTCTCGCCTTCGGGCAAGCGAAGCCCATTCCGCAACTGGTGAAGCAGGGCGGCAGGTTCACCCTCATGGTGGACGGGAAACCGTTCATCATCCTGGGCGGCCAGGTAGTCAACGACAGCGCCTTCCCGGACCGCATGGAGCGCGCCTGGCCCAAGCTCAAGGCCATGAACTGCAACACCGTCGAGTATCCCATCTACTGGAACGAAATCGAGCCTGAGGAGGGCAAATTCGATTTCCGGGACTTCGACCAGATTCTTCGCCGGGCGCGCGCCCAGGGCCTCCGCGTCGTCATGCTCTGGTTCGGCACCTGGAAGAACGGCGCCATGGATTGGGTGCCCAACTGGGTCAAGTCCGATCTCAAGCGCTTCCCCCGCGTCCTCGATTCCGGCGGCAAACCCATTCGTGTGCTCTCGCCGCACTCCAGGGCCACCCTCGAGGCCGACAAGAAGGCCTACGTGGCCATGATGACCCACCTCCGCCAGGTTGACGAGGCCGACCGCACCGTCATCATGATGCAGGTCGAGAACGAACCCGGCCTGCTGGGCAGCGTGCGCGACTACTCTCCCGAGTCCAGCAAGCTGTTCAACGGTCCCGTGCCCGCCTCGCTGGTTACCGCCCTGAAGAAGAAGCCGGGTACTTGGACGGAGGTGTTTGGCAGCCGCCTCGCCGAGGAATCCTTCACCGCCTACTACCTCTCCTCCTACATCGACGAAGTCGCCAAGGCCGGCAAGCAAGTCTATCCGCTGGTCACTTACGTCAATGCCTGGGAAGGTGGCGAAGACACCGCCGACGCGTTTGACTCCTTCGATCGTCCCGGCGAGAGCTACCCCAGCGGCGGGCCGGTGTCCCACATGCTCGACCTTTGGAAGGCCGTGGCGCCCGACATCGACATCCTTTCCGCGGACACCTCCGTGCAGCCCGTCGTGAACTTCCGCATGATCAACTCGCGCTACGTTCGTCCCGACAACCCCTACTGGAGCCCCGAGGCCGGCCGGACCATGTCAGGCGCGCGTGCGTTCTTTTACGCGCTGGCGGAATACTCGACCATCGGCTTCGGCGCCTATGGGGTGGACGGTGGCGCCGGTCCCGAGTTGACGGCCACCTATGCCGACCTGGGCGCGGATTTCCGCCTGGTCACTGCCGCCATGCCCGCCATCGCCGAACTGCAATCAGCCGGAAAGCTCAGGGCCGCCATTGCCGACGATGTGATCCGCGGCAAGAACCTCATCTTCGACCGTTACCACCTCCTGGTTCGTTTCCTCACCGCGCCCAATTCGTTTACGCAACTGCCCACGCCCGCTCCGAGTGCGCAATCCCCCGCCTACACCCCGCAACAGCAAGTGCCCACGCCGGGCGCCCGCGTGCTGGTGGGAGAGTTGGGGCCGGATGAGTTTCTGATCATGGGTTTCAACGCCGCGGTTGATTTCCGCCCCACGGTCGGTACGGGCTTCACCGCCGCCCAATTCCTCCAGGTCGAGGAAGGAGTCTACGAGAACGGCGCGTGGAAAACCACCAACATCGGCCGCACCTACCAGGGATCCTACACCCCGCCCAGCGTCTCGCTTCCGGCTCAAGGCGCCATCTTCCGCGTCAAGCTCATGCGCTACTGATAAGGCCGCGGGGTGCCGCGGAGCGCCGCCGCCCGCGGCGCGGAATTCAGTTCTTCAATTCCACGATCGCCGCTTCGAACGGCTGGTCGCTCAGGTTCTCCAGCGTATGTTTCGAGGGGCCGCTCCAGGTGAATTCCCCCGCTTTGTGCTGCGCCACCTCGGCCTTTCCCTCGGGCGAGGTCTCGCGCACATTCTCGTCCGTGAAGTAAACGATCACGTGGTTCACCACCCACTCGTGCATCGGCACGCTTTGCCGCGGACCGACTTTGACGCGCATAACCCGAACCTGGCTGTTCTCCAATTCCAGCTTGTAGTCTTTGGGATCCACCCGCAACGGGTCCAGAGCGCTGCTCACCACCTTGTGGGGATCTCCCGGCTTCTTGATTCCGATATCGATGAGATGCACCGGGTTCTTGTTCGTGATTTCCGAGGTGTGCAGGCCGCTTGCCGGGCTCCATTGGATATCGCGGTCCCCCCACTTCAGCACCACGTCGTGGCCGTCCAGGTAGTGCAGCGTCTCTCCGCCGTTCCCAATGTAGATCATCACGCGGTTCAGCTTGTGGTCGTGCGGCTGGCCGTGCTTCTCTCCGATCAGTACCTGGTCGTTCTCAAAGGCTGGTTGTGTGTTCTGGGCGGCGAGCTGAGCCCCCGCAAGGAGGCCCAGCATGGCTGCCCGTTTCGCGTATAATCCAAGGGGTCGCATTGGCCTATGATACAGCAGTCGGCCGGCTACTGTCCGCTGCGCGTAGCGCCCGGAATGGCGTCGGGATAGTACCCGTTGCGCGCGCGGATTGTAACGTTGGGCAGAGTCGGTATTTCCACCTTGATGTGCCGGTACACCTTGGCCTTCGCCTCCGGGTCCACGTCCGGAATATAGCGCACGACGTACTGCGTGGTGACTTCGCCGCCGATCCCTCCCACCGCCTTGATGATGGCTCCGGAGATCTCCGCGGCATACCCCCCGGTGCCCACCGTGAGAGCGTAGTTGCCGTCGTCGGAAGGGTTCGACAGATAGCCCGAAACATCTTTGTACAACGACTCCATGGGATACTCGACGTGGCCGCCGGTCTCCGACGTGATGCGCTCCAGGATGCCTTGATCGCTGTTGGCGAACCCGAACGCCTGCGTGCTCATGGCATAGATGGTCACCAGGTGGCGCTGCGCCACCTCGAGAACCTCCTCGATGCTCTTCTTGCTCGCATTATCGTGGCCGTCGCCCACCACGATGATCACCCGGCGCGGCTCGTACGGCTCGCCTTGCACCATCTCGTGTCTGGTGCATGCCATGTAAATGGCGTCGAAAAAGGAAGCGCCGCCGCCCGGCTTCAGCTTCTTGATCTGATCCGTGATCTTGTCCGAATCCCACGTGGTGTTGACCACCATCTGGACGTCGTCGGTGTAGGTGATCAGGTAGCCGGTGTACTTCTTATCGCCCGGCAGCAGGTTCCAGACCAGCTCCATGATGGCGTCCTGATAGGTTTTCCAGTGCATCCGCGTGTTGTTGCTCATGTCGATGACAAACCCCACCACCACGGGCTGCTTCTGGTCGTGACTGAAGAAGCGGATGCGCTGCGGCCGGCCTTCGTCGAGAATGCGGAAATCGGTGGCTTCCAGGTTCGAGACGAACCGGCCTCTATCGTCCGTCACCGTGATGGGCACGATGACCTCGTTCACCGACACCTGGATTCTGGCTGCCGGCTGCTCTGCCGGGGTGCCCGCTGGGACCTGCGCCGCCGGCACCGGCAGGAGAAACCCCCACAGCGGCAAAGCGGCGGCAATACGAGCAATAGACATCACGGCGTTACACCCATTCTACCGCAGGGGGGCGCCCTCTGGGCCCACCGGCGCCGCTAGTCTTTTACCGCCACCACATCCACTGCGAAGCCGGCCTCCATCGATGGCAGTCCCTCGAACAACACCAGGCTGCCGGCCGGAGGACGAGCGTCGTCGAAGAACTTCGAGCGCACCTTGCGCACCTGCTCCGCGATTCCCGCCGACAGCGGATAGTAATGCGCGAAGGCTACGTCGCCAGCCGTCACGCCACCCTGATCGAGCGACTTCCGCAGACGTTCGAAAGCCAGCCGCGCATCCTCTTCCTGGTACCCGAACGAAACCTGCGAGCCGGTCAGCAGCACGTGGGGCGCGCTTACCAGGGCGATCTGCGATTCGCCAGGCTCCCGCGGCAGGCCTTCCGGATTCATCAGAAGCAACCGCCCACCGGCGTCCCGCCGCAGCCGCGCCACCGCCTCGCACGCCGCCAGCGCACGCACCGGCGCGCGTTGCGTCTCCACGTAGTTCAGCGCGGCGCTCGAATACTCGGCTTCCACCAGCTTGCGCGTGGCCGCCAGGTTGTCCAGCGAGCTAAGAAAACAGGTGACGCGGACCACGTCGGACGGTTCCGAACCCGCAGCCTGGACGGCCTGGCGCAGGGCGGCCAGGGACCGCGCGGCCAGCGGCGCCACGGCATCCAGCGGGTCCTCCGAAGTGGCCGTCTGCGCCGAGAAAAATGCCAGCCCGAGGGGATTGACTTCCTTCTTTCCGCCGGCAATCGCCTCCAAAACCACTTGCGCCCCTTCGAGCGGCAGCCCCCCGCATCGGACCAGGCTCAGGGATGGGAGCGGCTGCCGCCGGTCCGCGAAACCCTCGCTCACCAGGTCGCGCACGCGGCGCACGTCGCCCGAGCCGGCCACAAAGGCGCGAATCTTGAGAACCGTGTTTCCGCCGGCCTCCCGCGTGAGCGCCTTCAGGCCATCGCGCACCTGCTGCGAAAGCAGGCCCTTCGAGGACAACGGCGTGACGTGGAAGGTTAGATGCCGCGTCTCGCCCACCACCGCGCTGGGAAGCTCCTTGGGAAGCTGGAGCGTCTGGGTTACTTCGTCCTTTTTCTTCTTCTGGGCCGGCCATGCAACCAGGGCCACCCCACATGTAAGCGCTACCAGCGCAAACCCTCTCATGGCCTTGAAATGGGATTGTAGCACCTTCCAATCCCTCCGTAGCCAGTCCAATATGGTATGGTATGGGTGGATGGATTTTGCGCCATCTTTAGTTCACGAATCCGAAGTCCCGCTTTACCGCCAGCTCTACCAGCAGTTTGCGGTCAAGATACGGTCCGGAGAACTGCCCCGTGGCGAGCGCTTGCCAGCCACCCGCGGATTGGCTGGCCTGCTTGGACTCAACCGGACCACTATCTCGGCGGCCTATGAAATGCTCGAATCCGAGGGGTTGATCGCCGGCCAGGTGGGCCGCGGCAGTTTCGTGACGGGACATTCGGCGGCTGCGAATGGGTTCGTTTGGAATTCTCTGCTGGAGCGCAGCGATATGCCGCCCCTGGGACATTCGGCTGGAGTGCCCTCCGGGGTGCCCACTAGGCCCGCCGGCGAAGTCATCAGCTTCGTCATGTCGCGGCCTTCGCGTGCGCTGTTTCCGCTGGATGAATTCCGCGCCAGTTGCGCGGCCGTGCTGAAACGGCAGGACTTAGCCGCCATTCTGCAACTGGGCTCGCCCTCCGGTTTCGAGCCGCTGCGGCGCTACCTCATGGAAGATGCCCGCCGCCAGCGCCTGGCGGGTCCCGGCGACGATCTCATCGTCACCAATGGCTGCCAGCAGTCGCTCGACCTCATCGGCCGGGTGATGCTACGGCCCGGCGACACGGTAGCCGTGGAGGACCCGGTCTACACCGGCCTCAAAAACCTGCTGGCCGGAATGGGCGCCCAGCTTGTGGGCATTCCGGTTGGCGCGGAAGGGCTGGACATCGCGCAACTCGAGCGGGTGTTCGAACGCCAGCGGCCGCGCTTCCTGGTGGTGACTTCAAATTTCCAGAACCCCACGGGCGCAACCCTCCCTTTGGCGTCCCGGCGCGAACTGCTCGAGGCGGCGCGCGCGGCGCGTGTCCCGGTAGTCGAGAACGACGCCTATGGCGATCTGCGCTACGAAGGCGAGCCGCTGCCCGCCATCAAGCAACTGGATGAGAACGGCGGCACCGTCCTACTCCGCAGCTTTTCTAAAGTGAGTTTTCCGGGATTGCGGGTGGGCTGGGTGGTGGGGCCGAAGCCCCTCATCGACCGCCTGCGCCAGGCCAAAGAGGCCGCCGACCTGCATACCGACCAGCTTTCCCAGGCGGTGCTGCTCGAGTTCGCGGAGTCCGGACGCCTCGAGGCTCATCGCGCGCGTGTGCTCCAAGCCGGCGCCGAGCGCCTGGCGGCGACCCTGGACGCCTGCCGCCGGTACCTGCCGCCCAACGCAAGCTGGACCCGTCCCCAAGGCGGAATGAACGTGTGGGTGCGCCTGCCCGAGCCCTTGGATGCCGGCGAGCTTCTGCCGCGGGCGCAGAAGGAAGGTGTGGCTTATCTGCCCGGCCGGTACTTTACCGTATCACGGCTCGAGCCGGGAGCATTGCGGTTGAGTTTTGCGGGTCTCACTCCGGACCAGATCCGGAGCGGCCTGGCGGTTCTGGGACGAATTGTCTCAGGCGAGATCGAAAGCGCCTCCGGGAACTTCGAATCCGCCAGCGCGATGGTGTAAGGAGAAAACCATGTTTGAATTTTCGAGCGAACAGTTTCGATTGAAGGTGGGCCTGGCGGAAATGCTCAAGGGCGGCGTCATCATGGACGTCACCAACGCCGACCAGGCCAAGATCGCCGAAGATGCCGGCGCTTGTGCGGTGATGGCGCTCGAGCGCGTGCCGGCCGATATCCGCAAGGAGGGCGGCGTGGCGCGCATGGCCAACATCGGCAAGATCGAAGAGATCATGCGCACGGTCACCATTCCCGTCATGGCCAAGGCCCGCATCGGCCACTTCATGGAAGCCCGCATCCTCGAAGCGCTGGCCGTGGACTACATCGACGAGAGCGAAGTGCTCACCCCCGCCGACGAGGAGCATCACATCGACAAAAGCGATTTCAAAGTTCCGTTCGTGTGCGGCGCCCGCAACCTGGGTGAAGCCTTGCGGCGCATCGCCGAAGGCGCGGCCATGATCCGCACCAAGGGCGAGGCCGGCTCGGGCAACATCGTCGAGGCCGTGCGCCACATCCGCACCATCGTGAAGCAGATGAAACAGCTCACGGTGCTCGGAAAGGAAGAGCTGGTGCACCAGGCGAAAGAACTCGGGGCGCCGCTGGAGCTGGTGGAATGGGTGGCGCGGCACGGAAAGCTGCCCACGCCCAACTTCTCGGCGGGCGGCATTGCCACGCCGGCCGATGCGGCGCTGGTGATGCAGCTTGGCGCCGAGGCGGTGTTCGTGGGATCGGGAATCTTCAAGTCCTCCGACCCCGCGGCGCGCGCCCAGGCCATCGTGCACGCGGCTAAGAACTTCGACAATCCCGAGAAGCTGCTCGCGGCCAGCCGGTTGCTGGGCGAAGCCATGCCGGGGCTGGATATCGCCAAAATGCCGGAATCGGAACTGTTGCAGACCCGAGGCTGGTGATGAAGCAGGTCGGCGTGCTCGCGCTTCAGGGAGATTTTGCGGCGCACGGCGCGGCCCTCGCGCGCGCCGGCGCCCGACCCGTCTATGTCCGCCAGCCCGAGCAGTTCCGCGCCATCGACGGATTGGTGATTCCCGGCGGTGAAAGCACCACCATACTCAAGCTGCTGCACGGTGACGGGCTGATGGACGCGCTGGCGGAATTCGGCCGCCGCAAACCGGTCTTCGGCACCTGCGCCGGCGCCATCCTGATGGCCGCCGAGGTCTGGAACCCCGCGCAGGAGAGCCTGGCGCTCATGGACATCGCCGTCGAGCGCAACGCCTACGGCCGCCAGATCGACAGCCGTGTGACCGTGCTCGACCCCGAGCCCGAATTTCACCAACGCACCGCGCCCGGCAAGCTCGAGGCGGTATTCATTCGCGCGCCCGTCATCCGGCGCGTCAACGGCGGCGGAAAGGTGCTGGCGCGCTATGCCGGCGATCCCGTGCTGGTCGAGCAGGGCCGCCACTTGGTAGCCACGTTCCATCCCGAGCTCAGCGCGGATTCGCGCGTGCACGCGCTCTTTCTGGAGAAGCTATGAGCCACCCCCTCAAGCGTGTGCTCTTTGTGTGTATGGGCAACGCCTGCCGCAGCCAGATGGCCGAGGCTTTCGCGCGCGTCTACGGCCACGACGCAATGGTTGCCGCCAGCGCCGGTCTCACTCCGGCCATGGCCGTGATGCCCGATACCATTCGCGCCATGGCGGAAAAGGACATCGACTTGCGCAACCAGTTCCCCAAAAGCATCTACCACCTGGGCCGCTCCAAGTTCGACCTGGTGGTCAACATGACCGGCTTCCCGCTGCCCGAAGACATCGGCGCGCCCGTCGAAGAATGGATCGTGGCCGACCCCGTCGTCATGAAGTATGAAGAGCACTGCAAAGTGCGCGACGAAATCGAGCACTTGGTGATGAACCTGATTATGAAGGTGCGCCGGGAACAGCACGCCCCCCGGTTCCGCGGCCAGGGCTCAGGCCGGCTGAAGGTCTGAAGCCGGTGCCGGACACCCAGGTACATGGGCCATGGGCCGAACGCATCCAGCAAGGACGCGTTCTTCGGCTTGTTACTTTCCCGCCGTGCGTCCGAACAACCGCAGGCGAAAAACCACGTGGCGGCCTTCGTTGCCGTAGTAGTGCAGGAAATCCGGCGCGCCGGCCACGTTGCTCACAGCGGTGGCGTTGGCCCGGTCCGTCAGGTTGTTCACCCCGCCGCGGATGGCGAAGCGATAGCGATGGAAAACGAAGGTGCGCTCGAAATGCAGGTTCAGGTCGAAATTGAGCGGATAGCGGTAGGCGTTTTCGTTGCCAATCACCAGCCCGGTCTGGTCCTCGACGGAGTAGGGGAAGCCGGTGCGCGCATCCGCCAGGATTGCCACCGCCCAGTTTTTCCACGGCAGCGGAGCGTAAGCCCACGCCAGTATGCGGTTGGGACTGTCCCAGGGCATCGGGTGCAGGTAGGGTGTCACCTGGAGAGGCTCGTCGTTGAAAATGTTGATCACCGCATTCGACAGGGCGTGGGAATGCGTGTAGGAGGCCATCCAGGAATACTGGCCGCGGAATGTCCGCCGGGCCGAGATGCTAAAGGCTTCATAGGAATCGAGCCGCTGGTTGGTGAGCTGGTACGCGCCGTCCAGGACGCCGGCCGGCAGCGGCAATTCCGAGGGCTGCGCGGTTGGCGCCAGGGTGTTCACATAGACGAATCCGTCGCTGGCGCGCCGCCGCAGGTAATTCGCGCTGAGGTAAATCCGGTCGCCGAGTTGGTGGTCGATTCCGGCGCTCCAGTTGGTGGCGCGGGGCAGCGCCAGGGGCCCGGCGCCGCGCGCGAAGGTGGTGACTCCCTGCGATCCCGGCGTTCCATCCGGCAGGTAATGCGTGGTCACCGCGGTCTGGTCGAGCGGCGGTACGAAAACCGCCAGGTTGGCGGCATCGGTAGTGACCGAGTAGCCACCGGATATCCGGGTGTGGCCGCCGGCATCGGGCGACCAGGCGACGGTCACCCGGGGCGAGCGGGCGAAACTGCCCGCCTGCCGGTCCCAGTCTTCGCGAAAGCCGGCCATCGCCTGGAGGCGCGGCGTGATGCGCCAGGTGTCCAGCAAGTACGCTGCCTGCTCCGCATCGGGGATGTGAAACAGTCCGGATCCCTGGTAGCTGGTGCTGGAGAGAATAACGCCGTCGAGGCCGATGATTTCATAACCCGTGCGGCTGAAGTTCCCGTTGTAGGACGGGCGGTCGGCATCCACGCCGGCTTGCAACTGGTGATTCCCGGCGGCGGAAATCACCGGCAGGTACACGTTGACCCGGCCTTCATCGCGCGCGCTCGCCTGGGTCGCGGTCAGAAAATTGTTGCCGCTGCGCCCTTCCGGGGAAAACACGTATACGGCGCTGCCCTGCGGGGTCTGGCGGGTGAAGAACTGGTTGTGCCCGAAGCCCAATTCGATCACCAGCCCGTGCGCCAGAAAGATCTGGTCCTTGAGGCTCGCGAAGTACTGCCGCTGGCGCAGGGTGACGGTGGTCGACAGCGGGTCCAGCGGACCCAGGCCCACCCGGTTCTGCTGCTCGAGGTTGACCAGGAAATCGGCGTAGAGGATGTTGGAGGCCGTCAGGCTCGCCTGCGCGTGCAACAGGTTGCTGCCCACCCAGCCGCTGGTTGTGTTCTGCCCGCTCGGCAGGCCGCTGATGATGGCCTCGTCGTATTCGCCGTCGAAGTTGTCGGCGAACCAGGCGCGCCCGCGCAGGATCGGGCCGGACACGCCCGCGCGCGGCGTCCAGTTGCCGAGATGCGGGCCCTGTTTGAAATCGACGCTGGGAATGAAGTTGGTGGCGGTGTAGTGAAACCGGTCGGTGCCGGTGTCCGTGGTGATGGCGAAGGCGCCTGCGGATCCCTGCCCATACTCCGGCGAATAGCTGCCGCTCCAGTGCTCCAGCGCCTGCACCCCTTCGATTCCCAGGCGCGTATGAAATCGCCCGCTCACCGGGTCGGTGATGTTGAACCCATTCAGCAGGTAGAGCACCTGGTTTTCCGCGCCGCCGTCGAAGTGCGTCGATCCGGTGACGTCCTGGACCACACCCGGCATGAGCCGGGTAGCGTTCTGCAAACTGTGGCTGGCCGGATAGGGAACCGCGTTGACGTCCGTCCCCGAGAGCCGCTCTTCCTTCTGCATCCCCGCCAGGTCGACCGGCGAAGGCTCGCCGCTGACATCGATGGCCTGAAAAACCTCCCGCACGGAATTGACCACCAGCGTGGTTTCCTGCGGCCCCTCCACGTGGATCGGGTGGTCTTTCAATTCGTAGTAGCCCTCGCGCTCGACGCTCACCAGGAAATCGCCCTCATCGGGCAGCGTGAGGATGAAGTCGCCCTCCAGCCCGGAGTGGGCCTCCCGGCTTTCCGCCGAAGCTTCACCCGCGACGCTCGCAACTGGCCGCGCCACGATCAGCGCGCCGGCTACGGGCGCTTCCTTTTCGTCCACGACTCGTCCCCGCAGCACCACCTCCGCGGCCTCCAGATCGCCAGCCGCAAGCGCGAGACAGCTCAAGCACGACAGTAGCCGACCCAGATGATTCGCCACTGATGCAATTTTGACGCATCCGGCGGCCGGACGCCAATCTCCGAAAGCCACGTGCAGAATCCGCCACGACGCGTGCAGTCTTTGCTCCGCTAGCCCGGTTGTCAAACCCGCATTCCACGACAACCTTCGCCGGATTCTCAGATCCCCGCTGAAATGTAACCAACACCGGATCGTCTTCATCTCCTTTGTCGACCATGACATGCAGGTGAGCGTGCCAGTCTTCCTGAGCGCTCGGGCAACAGGATTCGATAGGCCATCCGGCGCGGACCTCGAGTTGCATTACGTTTAGCTGAGTTGCAATCGAGGCAACCCTAATGAGAATAATTGAAGTTCTGACAATAGCAAGTCTGTTATTGCTTCCCGCCATTGCTCCCGCTTACGCAGAGGGACCACGCGAACAGGAGAAGCAACCAGAGCAGAAGCAGCAGCAGGCCAAACCGGCGCAGCAACAGCAACGCGCGCAGCAACCGGCGAGACCGGCGCAGCAACAGCAACGCGCGCAGCAACCGGCCAAACCGGCACAACAACAGCCACGCGCGCAGCAACCGGCGAGACCGGCGCAGCAACAGCAACGCGCGCAGCAACCGGCGAGACCGGCACAGCAACAGCCACGCGCACAGCAACCGGCCCAACCGGCACAACAACAGCCACGCGCACAGCAACCGGCTAGACCCGCGCAGCAACAGCAACGCGCGCAGCAACCGGCTAGACCAGCGCAGCAACAGCAACGCGCGCAACAGCCAGCTAGACCGGCGCAGCAACAGGCTAGACAAGCACAGCCGGCGGCAGCCCACGGGCGGATTCCCGACGACCGCTTCCGCGCCAGTTTTGGTCGTAGCCACACGTTTCACGTGAACCGCGCCGATTTCGCGGGCGGATCGCGGCGTTTTCAGTACGGCGGTTTTTGGTTTGCCATGGTTAACCCATGGCCTCTGGCATGGCTGTACACCGATGACGTTTACGTTGACTACATGAACGGGGGGTATTTCCTTTGCGATCCCCTCCATCCCGGCGTGTATCTTTCAATCACTGTGGGTTGACCGAAGCGATCGCTCTGTCCTCAAACCGGCCGCCGCTTGCGAAGGCGGCCCAGATGATTCGCCGCTGATGCAGTTTTTGATGCATCGGCGGCTGGACGTCAAGTCCGGTTGCGTTGCCCGTCCCCTTACGGCACTAACGCTTTGAGCAACGGCTCCGTCCAGTTTTCCGCCCGCGCGTCGAATGCGGTTGCTCGACCAGGACGCCTGCTGATGCGTGAACCTGCCGGGATCGTAATAATGCACCTCGACGATCGCGTTGCGTTCGCTCTCCGGGATGCGCAGGTCGTCGATCGACCCGAAGCCGCCCCCGTTCGCCGTCTGGATCAGAATGGTGCGATTCGGGTTGGCCCTGCGTATCAGCGGGATAGTTTCGGCAATCAGACTGTTCCAACCGTCGGCGCCGAGATTCGGCCGGCTCGGTTCGTTCAGCACGCCGAACATCACTTCCGGTGGCGAGCTCCGATAGTGTTCGGAGATCTGTTGCCAGAGAGCCAGGAAACGGGCGCGGTTCTTGCGGGGATCTTCGTTGCTGGTCTGGGTGCCTGTAAAGCTGATCAGCGGGTAGTAATGGAAGTCGAGAACCACGGCCAGCCCCTGGGCTATCGATTGGTCCACTGCCCAGTCGACTTTCTTGAGAAAACCGGCATCGATGCCGAACGGCGGTTCCTGCTGGGAATAGGATGACCAGCGAATCACCAGGCGGACGTTGGTGAAGCCCGCGTCTTTGATCTTCCGGAAGTATTCCGGCTTCATCGGCGGTTCCGGGACCGTGGCCCCGCCGAGATCGAACACCCCGGGGATGTTGATCCCACGCCCCAGCCGTCGGTTCTGAGCGAACGGATCGCTTTGCGGAAAGCCGGCCATCGCACTGAGACCCGCCAAGGCAGCCAAGGCCAGAAGCCGGTTGGATCGCATGTCTACTGTCCTCCTCGAAGCGGAGTATACACCCGGAAGAGCGTATCATGAAACTCGCCGTGAGGTGATCTTTGACGGCCTTGCGCCAGTGTAGGATGTCAGAGTAGTTGACAAGCCACCTGTTGATTCTAAACGGCTCCCTGCGAGTGCTTGCCAGAATTGTTGGCAATTCGTGCCACGATTCCTGGCATAATCCTACTTTCGTGCCA
>Ga0187862_10001175_pt1 | contig 28149 bp, 26 predicted proteins | sample June2016WEW_10_1_FD_133003 | JGI IMG/M metagenome (GOLD analysis project Ga0187862, IMG submission 133003) | Peatland microbial communities from SPRUCE experiment site at the Marcell Experimental Forest, Minnesota, USA - June2016WEW_10_150 | ecosystem: Environmental > Terrestrial > Soil >...
CTGGACGTGCACGCCAGGGAGCCCGCCGACCCGGGCTCGGCGCTGCTGCGCCACCCTGCCGTCGTGGCCACCCCGCACGTCGGCGGGCTGACGGAGACCATGTTCCGGCGCACCGGCGAGGCGTTCGCGGCGAACATCCTGCGCTGGGCTGACGGGTCGGCTCCGCGCTGGGCGGTCAATGAGCCCGCCCGGCCGCGGCGGGCCGCCGTGCCCTGATCCTTCCGCTGAAGCCGCGCGGCCGGGCCGCCCGGCTGACATGCTGGGAACAGGACCGGCGCAGACGGGCACGCATGCCGCGAGCCGGGCACGCGGGCCGGATGGCCGGAGTTCGCTCGCGGGCAGCCGGAGTTCGCTCGCCGGGCAGCGCCGCCCGCTGCGGCCGGGTACGGGGTAGGAGAGACAGCATGCTCAGTCGGATGGCGATCGCCGCGGCCGGAGCTGCCGTGGCCCTGCTGACAGGCGGCGGGACCTGGGGCACGGCCGGGCCGGCCCGGCCGCAGGCAGCACCGGCCGCGAGCCGGGATGCCTCGGCTGCCGTCCGCCCGGCCGCCGCGCCGGGCACCGCCGGGAGCGCCGAGGCGCTTTCGGCCAGCCCGGCGGCCAAGCCGCTGGCGGGCAAGGTCGTCGGCATTGACCCGGGCCACAACGGCCGCAACAGGGACGACCCGACCTACATCAATCACCGGATCTGGAACGGCCGCGAGTGGGAAGCGTGCGACACGACCGGCACCGAGACCGACGGCGGCTACACCGAGGCCAGGTACAACTTCAACGTCGCCCGCTATCTGCGGGCCGACCTGCGCGCGGCCGGTGCCCGGGTGGTCATGACCCGGTACGGCAACAACGGCGTCGGCCCGTGCGTCAACCGGCGAGCCTGGATCCTCAATGACGCGCATGCGAACGTCTCGATCGATATTCACGCCGACGGAGGGCCGGCCTGGGGCCGCGGCTTCACCGTGCTGGAGCCGGTCGCCGACGGCCCGAACGACAAGGTGATCAGGAAGTCGGAGCAGTTCGGCTCGGATGTCCGGGCCGCCATCCTCGCGCACACGCCGATGCCGGAGAGCGACTACTACGGCAGCCACGGCATCATCTTCCGTGACGACCTGGCCGGCCTGAACCTGACCACCGAGCCGAAGGTGCTCATCGAGACCGGCAACATGCGCAACGCGGCCGATGCCAGGCTGCTGGTCACCACCTCGTTCCAGGAGCAGATGGCGCGCGCCCTCGCGGACGCGATCATCCGCTACCTGACCGGCCGGGGCTAGGCCGGCCCCGGCCGCCGCGGCCGGCCAGGTGGTCAGTGGCCAGCCGCGGGGCCGGCCTCAGGGCGCGACCGAGTTCCCGGTGGGCAGCGGCGGCTCGGACAGCAGCTGCCCGAACTCCTCGTCGGTGAGCAGCCGGGACCGGATCAGGAACCGGACGCCCTCCGGCGCCTCCAGGGAGAAGCCGCCGCCGCGGCCGGGGACGACGTCGACGGTGAGATGGGTGTGCTGCCAGTAGGCGTACTGGTCGGTGCTCATCCAGAACGGGACGTCACCAGCCACGTAGCCCAGCAGCACATCGGAGCCGCCGACCCGGAACTCGCCGCGCGGATAGCACATCGGCGAGCTGCCGTCGCAGCAGCCGCCGGACTGGTGGAACATCACCGGCCCGTGCTGCTGCTGCAGCTGGCGGACGAGATCCTCCGCGGCTTGCGTCATGGCTACCCGCTGGAGAGCCATCCCTAGAAGAACCCGAGCTTCTGCGGCGAGTAGCTGACCAGCAGGTTCTTGGTCTGCTGGTAGTGGTCGAGCATCATCTTGTGGGTCTCGCGGCCGATGCCCGACTTCTTGTAGCCGCCGAACGCGGCGTGCGCGGCGTACTCGTGATAGCAGTTCGTCCAGACCCGGCCGGCCTTGATCTCCCGGCCCATCCGGTAGGCGCGGTTGCCGTCGCGAGTCCACAGCCCCGCGCCCAGCCCGTACAGCGTGTCGTTGGCGAGCTTGAGTGCCTCGCCCTCGGAGTCGAACGTGGTCACTGACACGACCGGGCCGAAGATCTCCTCCTGGAAGATCCGCATGTCGTTGGTGCCGCGGAAGATGGTCGGCTCGATGTAGTAGCCGCCTTCCAGGCCATTGACCGTGCGCGGGCTGCCGCCGATGAGGACCTCGGCGCCTTCCTTCCTGCCGATGTCGATGTAGGACATGATCTTCTCGTACTGATCGACGCTGGCCTGCGCGCCGATCATGGTCGCCGGGTCCAGCGGGTTACCGCTCTTGATCGCCTTCGTCCGCTCCAGGCAGCGGCCCATGAACTCGTCGTAGATGGAGGAGTCGATCAGCGCGCGGGAGGGGCAGGTGCACACCTCGCCCTGGTTCAGCGCGAACATCACGAAGCCCTCGACGGCCTTGTCCAGGAAGTCATCGTCGGCCGCCGCCACGTCGGCGAAGAAGATGTTCGGGCTCTTGCCGCCCAGCTCCAGCGTGACCGGGATGATGTTCTCGCTGGCGTACTGCATGATCAGCCGGCCAGTCGTGGTCTCGCCGGTGAACGCCACCTTCGCCACCCGCGGGCTGGACGCCAGCGGCTTGCCGGCTTCCACGCCGAACCCGTTGACGATGTTGAGCACGCCGGGCGGCAGCAGGTCGGCGATCAGCTCGGCCACCATCAGCAGGCTGGCCGGGGTCTGCTCGGCCGGCTTGATCACCACGCAGTTGCCGGCCGCGATCGCCGGCGCCAGCTTCCAGGTGGCCATCAGGATCGGGAAGTTCCACGGGATGATCTGCCCGACCACGCCGAGCGGCTCGTGGAAGTGGTAGGCGATGGTGTCGGGATTGATCTCCGACAGGCTGCCCTCCTGGGCCCGCAGCGCGCCGGCGAAGTAGCGCCAGTGGTCGACGGCCAGCGGCAGGTCAGCGGCGAGCGTCTCGCGCACCGGCTTGCCGTTCTCCCACGTCTCGGCCACGGCCAGCTTCTCGAGGTTCTGCTCGATCCGGTCGGCGATCTTGTTCATGATGTTCGAGCGCTCGGTGGCGGAGGTGCGTCCCCACTTGCCGGCCGCCGCATGCGCGGCGTCCAGCGCCAGGTCGATGTCGGCCGCGGAGGACCGGGCCACCTCGCAGAAGACCTGGCCGTCCACCGGCGAGGGATTCTCGAAGTAGCGCCCCTCGGCGGGCGCGACCCACTCACCGCCGATGAAATTCTCGTAGTGCTGCGCGTAGCTGACGATGCTGCCCGTGGTTCCTGGCTTGGCGTAGGTCATGTGTGGCACTCCCTGATCGGTGAGATGGTGTGCTGTCGGGGAAGCCCGGCACGGCACTCCGCTGCTGATGCAGATCACGATGCCGGGCCGGGGTTGGCGAAAGGTTGGTCAGCAGCCGCGGCCCGGCGCGCGGTCAGCGAGCCCGTCAGCTGCGGCTCAGTCCCGCAGCACGGCGTGCAGCCGGGCCGCGGCGATGGCGCGGCGAGCGTCGCCCGCCCGCAGCAGCGCGATGGCGTGCTCGTGCACGGCCGCATCGAAGGGACTGTGCTCACCGAACCGCAGGGCATGCTCGGGATACGGGCTGGCGAGAACGGCCGCGCGCAGCGCGACGTCGAGCCGGTCCCGCCAGGCCATGATCCCGGGGGCCTCCGATTCTGGCAGCAGCGCGCCGCGGTAGAGCCGGACCGCGGTCGTCGTGTCGCCGTGCTCCAGGGCATGCCACAGCTCGGCTGCGTCGCAGCTCACCGGTGCGGTCAGCGAATAACGCCGCTCCGCGATGATGCCGCCGAGCGCCCGCCGCAGATGCGACACCTCAGCCTTCAGCGTGGTGGCGGCAACCTGGCGGTCGCCGTAGAGCTCGATGGCCAGCCGGCCGGGAGAGAATCCGTGCGGCTCCAGGGCCAGCAGGGTCAGGATCTCGATCTGCCGCGGCGTGAGCAGCAGCCGCGCCCGATCCCGCCGCACCTCCGGCGTCCCCAGGCAGAGCAGATCGACGCCGCTGGCGGCGTGCCGCGCCGGGCCGCCCAGCATGTCTCGCAGCCGGGACTCCACCGCCGATACCAGCGCGCGCACCGTCGGCAGCCCGAGTGGCTCGGCGCGGTCCCAGGTCGTGGACAGGTCCAGCACGCCCAGCACCCGGCCGTCCGGATCCCGGACCGGAGCGCAGTAGCAGACCCAGCCATGCAGGGCCTCGACCAGATGCTCGGCAGAGAAGACGACGCTCGGCCGGCCCGTGCGCAGCGCCAGCGCCAGCGCGTTGGTGCCGATAGCCGGCTCGTCCCAGCGGCCGCCGGGCGCGAAGTTCACCCGCTCGGCGCGGCGCTGCATCACCCGGCCCGCGCAGGTCCACAAGATAGTGCCGGACTGATCGGTCACCGCGGCGATGTAGCCGAGGTCAGCGATGCTGCTCAGCTCGTCGGCCAGATCGGTGATCGGCCTGCGCAGCGGCGAGTCCGACCACCGGGCCGCCACCGTTCCGCCGTCCGATGTCGGCGCGCTGACCTGCCCCGGGTCAACCCAGGCCAGGGACCGCGTCCAGGATTCGGCGACCACGGCCCGCACTCCGGCAGGGTGCTCGCTGCCGCGCGGGCCGCCGGGCTGGCCGCCGGCTATCCGCAGCATCGGCACCCGGCGAGCCCACTCGCGCGCCAGCACGTCCCGCCGCTGGCGGGCGGCGGCCGTTAGCGCCATACGCGTCACCCGACCTCGTCGTGGCTGAAGTGCATGCGCGCTCCTGCGCCGACTAGGGCTCATTGTCCCTCGGGCAGCGTGGCAGCACAGCTGCCCAGCCGGACAGGCCGCGCGGACCGGCAGGGCAGTGCCAGCCCTGTCAATCAGGCATAAGCTGCGGTTACGGAAATGCCGATTTAACACACCACTGACACCGGCGTAACCTCGGTCGTAGTGGGAGTGCCAGGGCAGGAGTTCTGATGCCCGTTCTACCGGAGAGCCTCGCGATGAACCGGAGCGGCTGGCACGACACCGCGCCGTCTCGCGGGCAGAGCGGCGGCCAGCTCGCCGGGCCCCAGCAGGACGGCGCGCCCCGCACTCACGCTCCCGGCGAGCTGGCCAAATTCCACGCACCCGAGATCGTCTTCGGGCCCGGCGCGCTGGCCGAGCTCGGCCACTGCGCCGCCCGGCTGGGCGCGCGCCGGCCGTTCCTGGTCACCGATCCCGGGCTGATCGAGGCGGGCTGGGTCGCGGAGGGCAGCGCGCACCTGCGGGAGGCCGGCCTGCGCCCGGCCGTCTGGCATGACGTGACTCCCAATCCCAAGGACCACGAGATCGAGGCTGCCTTCCAGCGTTACCTGGAGACCGGCGGCGACGTCATCATCGGGCTGGGCGGCGGCTCGTGCATCGACGCCGCGAAGGGCGTCGCGATCCTGTCCGGCAACGGCGGCCGCATCCTCGGCTATGAGGGCGTCGATCGGGTCGTCCGCCCGATCCCCCCCACCGTGATGGTGCCGGCCACCTCAGGCACCGGTGCCGACGTATCGCAGTTCGCCGTCATCACCGACACCAAGGCCCTCATCAAGATCACCATCATCAGCCGCACGCTGGTGCCTGAGATCTCCGTGATCGACCCGCGGCTGCTGACCACGATGCCGGACTGGCTCAACGCCGCGACCGGGCTGGACGCGCTGACCCATGCGATCGAGGCGTTCGTGTCCCGCGCGCATAACCCGCTCACCGACAGCCACGCGCTGAACGCGGCCCGGCTCATTACCCGGCACCTGCTGCACACCCAGCTGCGGCCGACCGACAGCAGCCCGCGGCTGGCCATGGCCCAGGGCTCGCTCGAGGCGGGCATGGCGTTCACCAACGCCATCCTCGGAGCCACCCATGCGATGAGCCACCAGGTCGGCGGCCTGCTGGACGCCGCGCACGGGGTCGTCAACGGCATCCTGCTGCCGCACGTCATCAGGTTCAACGCGCAGGTCCGGCCCGAGCGGTTCGTGCCGCTGGCCGCCGCCTGCGGGATCCCGGCCGACGGCGCCCCGGCCGCCGAGGTGGCGCTGATGCTGGCCGACCGGGTCCGCGCGCTCGCGGACGAGGTGGGCGTGCCGAAGGGCCTGGCCGGGCTCGGCGTCACCGAGGACGTGCTGCCGCGGCTGGCCCGCAGCACCCTCAAGGACGCCTGCCTGGCCACCAATCCGCGGGACGCGAACGCCGCGGACATCGAGGAACTGTTCCGGGCTGCGCTGTGAGGGTCCAGCGGTGACCGCGTCCGAAGACGATGCTCCCGGTGATCTGGCCGCCCTGACCGGCCTTCGCTCCGGTAAGCGCTCGTATTACCCCGAATACATCCGCTCCGCCGAGCGGCTGGAGAATGCCGTGCAGGCGCTGGACGGCATCTCCCGTGCCCTGGTGCGCACCGCGGCCGGCCCCCGCACCCTGGTGGAATGGGTGGTGCGGACCGCGACTGAGCACCTAAGGGCCGAATGGCTGCTGTTCGCCATGGCCGACGGCGTCCTGCCGGCCGCCCGGCCGCGGTTCCTGGCGGTCACCGGCGGCGCGCTCATCGATGATGAGAGCCTGCTGCCTGCCGACGTGCGCGAGCACCTGGACCTGCTGCGCGGCCGTCCGTGGGAGGCCGAGTCGCCGGACAGCGGCCACGGCTGGGTGCGCGTGTCGATGACGCTCGATGAGGAGCCGGTCGGCGGGATCGCGGCGCGGCCGGGCAGCGGGCTGGAGGTGGCCGCCACCGACCAGGCCATCCTGCGGGTGCTGGCCAATCAGGCCGCCGTGGCGTTGCATAACTCCTTCCTGTTCCACGCGACCACGCAGCTGCGCGGCCGGAGCGAGCAGCTGTACGACGCGACCACCCAGCACGCCAGGGACCTGGCCGCGCGCAGTGCCGAGCTGGCCGAGACGCAGCGGCAGCTCGTCGCCGCGCTGCAGCGGCAGGCGCTGGACGACGAGCGGCACCGGATAGCCCGCGAGCTGCACGACAGCGTGACCCAGTCGGTGCTGTCGGTGGGCATGACCATCGAGGTGTGCCGGGCTGAGCTGGAGAGCCTGGGCGGGCAGGCCGGGGAGATCGCCGCCCGGCTGTCGCCCGCCAGGGACCTGACGAGGCACGCGGCCGAGCAGCTGCGGGCCGCGATCTACTCGCTGCACCATGTCGCCGACGAGGCATCGGGCCCGCTCCCGGTCATGCTGCGCCGCCTGTCCACGGTGCACCGGCCGGCCGGCCTGCAGGTGACTGTGGTGCCGGAAGGACGCCCGGTCCCGCTGCCGGCCGCGTGCGAGCAGGCCATGCTGCGCTGGACCGGCGAGGCGCTGTTCAACGCCGCGGCCCACGGCAAGGCGACCCGCGCCAGGGTCCGGCTCCGGTACCGGGCTGACGCGGCGATCATCAGCGTGTCCGACAACGGGACCGGCGACCCGGCGCAGCTGCGCCGCGCGCTCCGGCTGTCCAGCACGGGAGATCTGTCCGGACGGCACCGGGGGCTGGCGAACATGCTGGAGATGGCGAGCGAGCTGGGCGGGACGCTGTCCATCCGCGGTTCCCGGTCAGGCGGCATCCTGCTGCAGCTCAGCGTCCCGCTGCCATGGCCCGGCGGCGGCTCCGGCGGACGGCGGTCCCCGGCGGAGGGAGACGGCGGCCATGCCTGAGCGGCAGCCGGCCGCAGCGGGCCGCGGCCAGGACGGCGTCACCCTCGTGCTCGTGGACGACCACGCGATTCTCCGGCAGGGCCTGCGCTCGCTGCTGGAGCGCGAGGGCGACCTCGAGGTGGTCGGCGAGGCCAGCTCGCCCGGTGAGGCGCTGGCCGTGGTGGAGCGGACTCGCCCGGCCATCGTGGTGCTGGACATGAAGCTGTCCCCGGCCTCGGACAATGACGGGCTGAGCCTGTGCGCGGAGCTGACCCGGCGCTACCCAGGGCTCGGGGTGCTGGTGCTGTCGACCTTCGCCGACGACGCACTGGTCATCAGCGCCATCCAGCACGGGGCCTGCGGCTATGTGGTCAAGGACGTGGACACCGCGGAACTAGTGCGGGCCATCCGGATGGTCGCCACCAACGGGAGCGCATTCGACTCCCGGTCAGCGGCGGCCATGATGCGATCGATTCACGCCCCGGTCTCGCGGTCGCCGCTGACGGAGCGCGAGCTGAGCGTGCTGCGGCTGGTGGCGGCCGGGCTGAGCAACCGGGGGATCGGCGGCCGGCTGCACCTGTCGGAGACCACGGTGAAGTTCCACCTGCGCAATATCATGCGCAAGCTCGAGGCGACCAGCCGCGCCGAGGCGGTCTACAAGGCGACCCAGACCGGCCTGGACCTCACGTCGGCGTGAGGGGCGGGCCGGGCGCCGCCGGGGGAGCGGCGCCAGCCCGCCGGCCGGGGGAGCGGCGCCAGCCCGCTGCGGGAGCGGCGCCAGCCCGCTGCGGGAGCGGCGTCAGCCCGCTGCGGGAGCGGCGTCAGCCCGCTGCGGGAGCGGCGTCAGCCCGCCGCCAGGACGAGCCAGCCGCCGTGGTGCTCGTGCACGGACCAGCTGCAGCCCGCCGCCCGGCCCAGCTCGCCGAGCTGACGCAGGTCGAAGATGCGGACGTGGCCGTACGGGGCCTCCGGCTCGGTCTCGAACGGCACGGCCACCACGACCTGGCGGCGGGCCACCCGCAGCGCCTCGCGCAGCACCGCGCCGCCGTGCTCGGGGTGCACGTGCTCCAGCAGGTGGATCACGCTGACCGTCTCGGCCCAGCCGTCGGGCAGCGGGATCCGGGCCGCGTCGCACACCAGGGTGCCTACCTGCAGCCCGCGCGCGGCGGCCACCGTCCTGAGCAGGCACATCGTGCCGTCGGAGAGGTCGGAGGCGGTCACCGTGTGAGCGGGCCGCTCGGCCAGCAGCAGCGGCAGGAACCCGAAGCACGAGCCGAGGTCAAGCACCCGTCCGGCCGGGATGAGCTGCAGCGCGTGCGCGTAGACCGGGGCGAACTCGCTGATCGTCGAGCACCTCTGACCGTCAGCACCCGGAGCGCGCCAGCACTGGCGGACCCTGGCCAGCGTGTTGCCGTAGAAGGCGCACCAGGCCAGCAGCGGGTCATCGATGCAGGAGCGCACCACGCCGGTGAATACCCGCTCGAATATCTCCCCGCCAGAGAGCCAGCCCGGCGCGAACAGCTCACCGGTCAGCAGCCCGGTCAGGTCGTTGTCCAGCTGCTCGGGACTCAGCCAGTGGCGCACCTCGATTCTCCGGCCGCGCTCGGTGAGGCAGAAATGCTCCGTGCACACCACCGGTTCCGGGCCCCCGGTCCGGCCGCCGGGCATCTCGGTCCGCAGCACGCTGACGAGATAGTCGTCATAGCGGCCCGGCCGGCCGGGCGCCAGCGGGTCGATGCCCTGCGGCAGCCACTCGGCCGCCGCCGGGTTGCCCGGCTCGCTCAGCGCTGGCTCGCTTAGCGCTGGCTCGCTCAGCGGCGGCTCGCTCATCGGCCGGTCGCCTCCGCCGAGATCAGCTGGGCAGCGCGCTGCAGCCCGGTGAGATCGCCGACCACCTGGACCCGATCGCAGAATTCCGCGTAGCGCGGCAGGTCGCAGCCGCCCAGCGACCAGGAGTAGCGAGGCTCTGGGGTGAGCCAGATGGTCTCGCGGACCCTGCGGGTCATCTCGTGGAAGGTGTCGAGCTGCGCATCGGTGCCGTTGCCCCGGCCGTCCCCGAGCACGATCAGCGTGGTGCGGCGGTTCAGCGCCGCGGAATGCTCCGACAGCAGCCGGGTGAAGGTCGAGCCGTAGTCGGAGCTGGCGTCCACGTCGAGCAGGCCGCCGGCCGGCAGCCCGTCGAAGACCAGCCCGAGTGCCCGTTCCAGCGGGTGCTCGGCGAACAGCTCGGTAATCTCGACCGGCTCGTCGACGAACGCGAAGGTCCGGGCCTGGGTGAACAGCGACTGCATGCCGTAAACCAGGTGCAGCGTGAACCGAGCGGCCGTCCGCACCGACAGGGACACGTCGCTGAGCAGCAGCAGCCGGGGCTTGTCCGCGGCCCGCCGGGTGGTGACCGGACGGAACGGCACGCCGTCGTAGCGCATGTTCTGGCGCATGGTGCGGCCGGGATTGACCCGTCCGCGAGCGTGCTCGCGCTGCCGGCTGGTCGGCGCACCGCGCAGCTGGCGGGCCAGCCGCCGCAGCGCCTCCTCCATGTCGGCCCGCTCCCGCTCGTCCACCGACTCGACCCGGGCCCGGTCGGCGATCCGGCCCTCCACCACGGCATCCGCCAGCCGCTCCAGGTAGCGCCGCAGCAGGTCGGGCAGGTCGGCGATCACGCCGGCCAGCTGCCGGCGCAGCGCGGCCAGCCCGGCCTCGTCCAGGTCCTCCTCGGCGCTGTCCAGCCAGCCGAGCAGCGTTTCCTGCTGGGCCACCGTCAGCGCCGTGTCCAGCGGGTGCCCGGTAGGCGGGGCGAGCTGGCCGGGCAGCCCGGGATTGTGCAGCCGGCTGGTCTCCAGCTGCACCGATGCCCCCAGCTCGCGGGCGCTGTCGGCGCCGTCCTTCGACAGCACGATCTCGTCGGTCACCGAGGCCAGGTCGATCTTGCTGGCTTCCTGGTGCAGGTTGTACTGCTGGGCCAGGTCCTCGGACCGGAAGTAGTCGCGGATGTCGGCCGGCTTTCCGTGACTGTGGCCCTGCTGCGGTGTGTCCGACGGCTCCTGCGACACGGTGAACGATTCCAGCTCGCCGGTGTCGGACAGGTCGTCGTGGGCGTGGCCGTGGTCATGCCCGCCGCCGGGCCCGGTGACCTTCCGCAGCGAGAAGAATGCCGTGAACAGCTCGTCGAACACCTCGTCGTCGCGCCGGTCCTTGATCAGCGTGAGCCGCAGCGCGGCGCGCAGCGTGGGCGCGTCGGCCAGCACGCCGGGCTGCGCCGCGGCCAGCATCGCGTCAGCGGCCTCGGCTGCCGAGACCCGGACGCCGAACAGCCGCAGCAGCCGGGCGAACCGGTGCAGGCTGCTCACCATGTGCCGCTCCGTTCAGCCGGCCCGTCTGGCCGGCCCGTTCAGTGCACCGCTCAGTCGCTCTCGTCAGCGGGATCGGCCGGTCCGGCCGGGCGGGCAGGGCCTGATGGCCGGCGCCGGGTGATCGCGGCGAAGGACCTGCTGCCCTGCCCCTGGCCGGGAGTCGTGCGGCGGGTGGGGCCGGGGCCGGGCGCGCCGTAGTAGTTCTCGTCGTGCCGGCCCGGCTGGTCTTTGGCCGCCCGCACGGCCCGGCCGTTCGCGCGCCCGGCGGCCTCGTGCCCGGCGGCCTCGTGCCCAGGGTCATGCTCGCCGGGCCGGTGCTCGCGCCGGTCGTGCTCGTGCGGCCCGTGCTCGTGGGTCTCGTGCTCGTGCGGCCCGTGGTCGTGGGCGTGGGCGTGGGCGCCGCGGCCGGGCTCGGGCAGCTGGCGGTTCGGGTCCAGCAGCTGCGGCAGCACCTGGGCGGCGCGCTGCATGTCCCGCTCGTACTTCAGCACCGTGTTCGCGGTGTCGGCGAGGATCTGCGGGTCCAGCTCGTCGACCCCGAGCACCGTCAGCGTCCTGGCCCAGTCGATGGTCTCGGAGATGCTCGGGCTCTTGCGCAGCGGCAGCTCGCGCAGCCCGCGGACCACCTGCACGAGCTGCCGGGCCACGGCGTCGGCCAGCCCGGTCTGCTTGGACCGGACGATCTCCAGCTCGCGCTCGGCGTCCGGGTAGTCCAGGAACAGGTGCAGGCAGCGGCGCTTCAGCGCCGCTGACAGGTCACGGGTGTTGTTGGAGGTCAGCACGACGTAAGGCGGGATCTTCGCCGTGTAGGTGCCGACCTCGGGCACTGACACCTGAAATTCGCCGAGGCACTCCAGGAACACCGCCTCCAGCGCCTCGTCGGCCCGGTCCACCTCATCGATCAGCAGCACGGCAGGCTGATCGCCGCGGATGGCGTCCAGCAGCGGCCGGGCGACCAGGAAGTGGTCGGAGAAGAACACCGCGTCGTGGCCCTCGATCCGCCGCACCGCGGCAGGGATGTCCGGCGCGTCGGCGATGATGTCGTTGATCTTCTCCCGCAGCATCTGGGTGTAGAGGAGCTGCTTGCCGTAATCCCATTCGTAGAGTGCCCTGGTCTCGTCCTGGCCCTCGTAGCACTGCAGCCGGAGGAGCCGGCGGCCGGTCACCGTGGCCAGCGTCTTGGCCAGCTCGGTCTTGCCGACCCCGGCCGGTCCCTCGAGCAGCACCGGCTTGTTCAGCCGGGACACCAGGTAGATCGTGGTGGCCAGCCGGCGGTCGGTGATGTACCCGGCCGCGGCGAACCGGGTGACGACGTCGTCGATCGACAGAAATGGGCTGTCATCATCTGCCGTCTGGGGCAACGTGTCCTCCGGTTCGTCCGGGCGCAGGATGCTCGACCGCCGGCCGGCGGTCAGCTGAGCAGGTCGTCCAGGTCGCCGTTCATGCAGTGCTCGACGACCGGGCGGACCGTCTCGAAGGTGCACTCCTTGGCGTTGCCCGGCGTGCAGGCGTCACCGAGCACGTGGTTGGTGATCCGGTCCACGTCGGCGGCGTTGCCGAGGACGGTCGTGGCTTCCTCGTAGAACTTCGTCGGTCCCTGGCCGAGCCGGTTCTTGGAGTAGCTCTCCTGGGTCACGTCGGTGAACTTCTCCGGGATGCCCACGTCCCGCAGCAGCCGGATGGCCGCCGCCAGCGCGGCCTCAGCGGCCTGCACCGCCGTCATGCCGTGCGTGTCCACGCCCATCACCTCGGCGATCTCGGCGAACCGCTGGTAGGCGACCGGCATGTTGAACGCCCATACCCGGGGCAGCGCGATCGCGTTGTTCAGCCCGTGGTGCAGGTCGTAGAAGGCACTGACCGCGTGCGAGATCGAGTGGATGATGCCCAGGCCACCGGAGTTGAACGCCTGCGCGGCGATGTACTGCGCGTACATCATGCCCTCGCGGCCGGGCAGGTCCTGGCCGTTCCATACCGCTGCCCGCAGGTTCTCCGAGGTCAGCCTCATGGCATAGAGCGCGTTGCCGAGGGACGGCGGGAAGTTCAGCCGGGACACATACGGCTCGGAGGCGTGCGCGAGCACGTCGAAGCCGCACTGGGCGGTGTAATCCAGCGGGCAGTCGTAATACAGCACCGGGTCGTCGATCGCGAGGCTGGTCACGCTGGCGTCGTCGAAGGCCACGTACTTGTGCGGGTGATCAGGGTCGGTGGTGGTGTCGGTGATGACATAGGCCCAGGACGTCTCCGAGCCGGTGCCGGCCGTGGTGGAGACCGCGATATGCGGCGGGTTCTTCGGGTTCTCTGACTTGTTGAAGCCCTCGAACTCGTTGACGTTGCGGCCGTCATGGGCCACCGAGATCCGCGCGCCCTTGCACGCGTCGTGCGAGGAGCCGCCGCCGATCGAGACGAACGAGTCGCACTTGCTCTCCTGGTACAGCGCGACGGCGTCCATCACGTTGTAGTCCTTGGGATTGGACTCCACCTTGTCGTAGAGCACCGTCTCCAGGCCGTGGTACTTCAGCGACTCGACGATCTTGTGTACGGTGTCGCTGCCGCGCAGGCCCGAGGTCATCACCAGGACTTTCGCGAAGCCGAGCTTCTTGGCCTCCGGCCCGATCATCTCGTGCGCTCCCGGCCCCAGCAGGGCACGGGGGAACGGGTGGAACTCCTTGATCGGGAATGGCTTGAGCAGTTCATCGACCTGCATGGCGGACTGGCTCCTCTCCGAACGAGTCGCGCGCCCGCGGGGCCGGCCGTGACGGCCTGAGCGACGGCCGTCCCCGGCAGCGGGAGCACTGTTGCGGTGAGGCTAAGCAGCGGCGCGGTGATGCGGAACCCGTGCGCGGCCTATTCCGTCCGGTCGCGACCGCATTGCGCCCGGACGGGCAGGAGCGCTCCTGCCCGATCGGACGGGCCAGGACCGCACCTGCCCAACCGGACGGCGGGACGACGGCCGAAAGCATGGTGACGGGGCGCAGGCGCCCCCCGCACGGTCCGAGCATCAGGCGCCGCCGGCCGGCGGGTCACAAGGGGTTCGCTGCCGCCCTGCCGGCGCCGGGAGGAGACAGTCATGACCGCGCTCGAATCAGCCGGTGGCGACGGCGGACGGCCCGCGGCCAGGCGGGAAGGCGCCGCGGCGGCCGGGATCGCCGAGGCAGCCGAGGCCGAGGCGGCCGCGGCCGTACCTGTCCAACCGGACGGGGCCATCAGGGCCGGAAGCATGGTGACACCGGCCGCACTGCCGCATACGGTCACCTGCATCAGGCCATAACGGCGTGCGGGCCCGCTCCTGGCTCCGCCGCGACTACTGACCGGAGGGTTTCTCATGCAGCAGGACATCCGAGCCGACTCGCTGCCCGATACCGCCGCTGCGGCCGGAGCCGGCCTTAGCGGCGATCCCGACACCAGCCAGGGTCCGCCGGTCAGCGAGGAGCTGCTGGTCGAGGAGATCTCCATCGACGGGATGTGCGGCGTCTACTAGCGCCGGGCGATCGCCATGACCGCGCCTTTCGAGCCAGGCCGCGGCTACCGGCTGAATCCGGACGTCGCGCTGCGCCCCGAGCCTTTCGGCGCGCTTGCCTACCACTTCGGGACCCGGCGGCTGTCGTTCCTCAAGTCGCCGGATCTCGTGCAGCTGGTGCGGGGACTTGACGCGCACCGGTGCGCCCGCGACGCACTGGCCGGCCTGCCAGCCGGGCGGCGCGACCTGTACCTGCGGGCGCTGGCCGCGCTGGCCGAGTCCGACATGATCGTCCCTCAGGAAGACCGGAGCGAAGCCCCGTGACGACCATCAGCTGGGAGCCGGACCGGAGCGAGCGCGTGCCAGCCCTGGTCGATCAGTTCAAGCGCGGCCTGGCCGCGCCCATCTGCCTGACCTGGGAATGGACGTACGCCTGCAACCTGGCGTGCACGCACTGCCTGTCGTCCTCTGGCCGGCGCGACCCGGCCGAGCTCAGCACGGCCGAGATGCGGTCGGTGATCGACGAGCTGCGGGCCATGCAGGTGTTCTACGTCAACGTCGGCGGCGGCGAGCCCACCGTGCGGCCGGACTTCTGGGAACTGCTGGACTACGCCGTGTCCAGCCAGGTCGGCGTGAAGTTCTCCACCAACGGGCTGCGGCTGACCCCGGAGCGCGCGCAGCGGCTGGCCGCCACCGACTACGTGGATGTCCAGGTCTCGCTGGACGGCGCGAGCCGCGAGGTCAATGACGCGGTCCGCGGCCACGGGTCGTACGACCTGGCGCTGCGCGCGCTGGCGAACCTGGCCGGCGCCGGGATGCGGGACTTCAAGATCTCCGTGGTCATGACCAGGCACAACGTGCCGCAGCTGGATGACCTGGCCGCGCTCGCCGACCGGTTCGGAGCCCAGCTGCGGATCACCCGGCTGCGGCCATCCGGCCGCGGCGCCGACGTGTGGCACGAGCTGCACCCGACCGCGGAGCAGCAGCGCGAGATCTACGCGTGGCTGGCTGACCGCGGTGACCGGGTGCTCACCGGTGACTCGTTCTTCCATCTCAACGCGCTGGGCGGCACGCCGCTGCCGGGCCTGAACCTCTGCGGCGCCGGCCGGGTGGTCTGCCTGATCGACCCCGTCGGCGACGTCTATGCCTGCCCGTTCGCGATCCATGACGCGTTCAAGGCCGGCACAGTGCGGGCGCCGGGCGGCTTCGCGCAGGTCTGGCGCTCGGCGCCGCTGTTCGCCGAGCTGCGCACCGAGACCTCTGGCGGCGCCTGCCGCTCCTGCTCGCAGTACAGCGCCTGCCAGGGCGGCTGCATGGCAGCGAAGTTCTTCACCGGCCTGCCGCTGGACGGGCCCGATCCCGAGTGCGTCAGGGGATACGGCGCCGCCCCGCAGCCCGCGTCCGCCCGCGGCGGCCTGCCCCGGGCGGACAAGGACCACTCGCACCGATTGCCGCCCGCCCGCCCCGCCCGCCCCGCCCACGCCGCGCAGCCCGCCCACGCTGCGCAGCCCGCCCACGCCGCCCGGCCCGCCCACGCCGCGCAGCCCGCCCAGGCCGCGCAGCCCGCCCACGCCGCGCAGCCCGCCCAGGGCGCCGATCCGCCCCGTCACGGCCGGGCCGCCGCGGCGCCTGGCGGGGCCGTTCCGCTGGGCATGCCGGCCATCCGGGTCCCGGCCCGGCTCTGCGACTCCAGCCCCCTCGCGGCCGCGCCGTGACCGCCACCCTGACCGAGCCCATCAGCCTCGGGGCGCGCCGCGCGCCGAGCCGGGTGATGTTCGGCCCGCACGAGACCAACCTCGGCCGGCACCGCGCCATCTCGGACCGGCATGTCGCGTATTACGCCCGCCGGGCGGCCGGCGGCTGCGGCGTCATCGTCACCGAGACGGCCAGCGTTGACCCGTCCGACTGGCCGTACGAGCGCGCGCCGCTGGCGGCCGAATGCGGGCCTGGCTGGGCCCGCGTCGCGGCGGCCTGCTCGCCGTACGGAACGCTGGTCCTGGCCGGGCTCGGCCATGCCGGGATGCAGGGCTCCTCGGCCTTCTCCCAGTCGGCCCTGTGGGCGCCGTCGCGGGTCCCGGATGCCGGCACGCGCGAGCTGCCGATGGAGATGGCCGCCGCGGACATCGATGCGGTGGTCCGCGGCTTCGCGGCGGCGGCCGCGCTGGCGGCAGGCTCCGGGCTGGACGGGGTGGAGATCAACGCGGGCCAGCACTCGCTGCTGCGCCAGTTCCAGTCCGGGCTGACCAACCAGCGCGGCGACAGCTACGGGCAGGACCGGCTGCTGCTCACCGAGCGGGTGCTGCGCTCGGCGCGCGCCGCGCTGGGCGCCAGCCGCGTCCTAGGGCTGCGGCTGTGCTGCGATGAGCTCGCCCCCTGGGCGGGGGTGACCCCGGAGCTGGCGGCCGGGCAGGCGGCCCGGCTGGCCGGGCTGGCGGACTATCTCGTGGTGGTGCGCGGGTCGATCTACTCGGTGCCGGCGACCCGCCCCGACCTGCACACCGAGCCGGGCGCCGGGATCGAGCTGTGCCGCCAGATCCGGGCCGCGGCGGGCGGCATTCCCGTGGTGCTGCAGGGCAGCGTGGCGGACCCCGGCCAGGCGCAGCGGGCTCTGGACGACGGGGCCGCCGACCTGGCCGAGATGACCCGCGCGCAGATCACCGATCCGAGCCTGGTCAGGCTGCTGCGCAGCGGGCAGCCCGGCCGGATCCGGCCCTGCCTGCTGTGCAATCAGGCCTGCATGGTTCGCGATAACAGGAACCCGATCATCAGCTGCGTGATCGAGCCCGGCAGCGGCCACGAGCTGGACAGCGGTCACCAGCCCGGCAGCGCCGCGGCCGCCGGGAACGCCGCGGGGGAGGGCCAGGCGCGCCGCCCCGTGCTGGTGGTCGGCGGCGGTCCCGCCGGGATGGAGGCCGCCTGCGTGCTGGCCGCCCGCGGGCATCGGGTCCGGCTCGCCGAGCGCGGCCAGGCCCTGGGCGGCATGCTGGTCATCGCGGCAGGCGTGCATGGCCGGCGGCGGCTCGGCCTGGCGGTGCACTGGTGGCGCCGGGAGCTGGACCGGCTGGCCGTGAGCGTCACGCTCGGGCACGAGGTCACGGTCGCCGAGCTAGACGCGGCACTGGCCGGCGGGGACGGCGTGCTGCTGGCCACCGGATCGGTGCCCGGCCCGCGCGAGTACCGGGTCGAGCCAGGCGCCTCCGTGCTGGAGGCCGCCGACCTGCTGGCGCTGGCCGGGTCGGGCAGGCTGGAGCAGCTGCCCGCGGGCCGGGCCGTGGTGTTCGACCCGGTGGGCGGGCCGGCCGGGGTCGGCATCGCCGAGCTGCTCGCCGCGGCCGGCCGGCCCACGTCCATCGTCACCCAGGACCAGGTGGCCGGCACGCAGCTGGCCATCACCGGGGATCTCGCCGATGCCAACTCACGGCTGCAGCGCGCGGGCGTCGGCCGTGAGCTGCGCAGCCTGCTGCGCACGGTGACCGCTGAGCACGTGTCGCTGGAGGACAAGTGGACCGGCGAGCAGCGCGTGCTGGACTGCGGGTTCGTCGTGCACTGCGGCCACCGGCTGCCGGAGCAGTCGCTGTACCTGCACCGGCCGGGCACGCTCCGGGCCGGCGACTGCGTGGCGCCGCGGACCGTGCTGGAGGCGGTCCTGGAGGGGCGCCGGGCCGCTGAGGCGATCAGCGCGGCCGGCGAGCTGGGCGGCCTGCCCGCCGCCGGGCCGCAGCTGACCACGACCGGGGGCGTCCGGTGAGCGGGGCCGGGCGCTACCGGTACCTGTTCTCGCCGCTGCGGATCGGGCCGGTGGTGGTCCGCAACCGGATCGTCTTCTCGGCGCACCTGACCAACTACGCCGAGGACGGACTGCCCAGCCAGCAGCACGCTGACTATTACGCGGCCAGGGCAGCCGGCGGCGTCGGGCTGATCATCACCGAGGAGCACTCGACCCATCCCACCGACTGGCCCTACGAGAAGCTGATCCACGGCTTCCACCGGGCGGTCATTCCCGGCTACCGGAAGATGACCGCGGCCGCGCATGACCACGGCGTGCCGATCTTCGCGCAGCTGAACCACAACGGCGGCCAGGCCTCGTCGATGTTCTCGCGGCTGCCCGTCTGGGCGCCCAGCCCGGTGCCGGACCCGATGTTCCGCGAGGTTCCCAAGGCCGTGGAACGGCACGAGATCGCCGAGATCGTGGCCGGCTACGGGATGGTCGCCGGGCACTGCGCCGAAGGCGGTTTCGATGGCGTGGAGCTGCAGTGCTCGCATTCCTCCATCGTCCGCGGGTTCCTGTCGCCCGCGACGAACAAGCGCACCGACGCCTACGGCGGGTCGCTGGCGGGCCGGGCCAGGATCCTGCTGGAGATCGTCGATGCCGTGCGCGAGGCGATCGGGCCCGGCCGCGCGCTCGGCGTCCGGATCTGCGGCGACGAGCTCATCGAGGGCGGCAGCACGCTGGCCGAGGCGGTCGAGGTGGCCAGGATGGTCGAGGCCACCGGCCAGGTGGATTACATCAATACCTCGATCGGCGTGGCCACGGCGACGTTGTTCATGATCGAGGCATCGATGAGCATCCCGCCGGGCTACGCGCTGTTCATCGCTAACGCCATGCGGCGGGCGGTCCGGCTGCCGGTGATCGGGGTGGGCCGGATCAAGGACCCGGTCCAGGCCGAGCGTGCCCTGGCCGAGGGGCACTGTGACCTGATAGGCGTCGTCCGCGGCCAGATCGCCGATCCGGACTTCGCCGCCAAGTCCCGGTCCGGCCATGCCACCCAGATTCGCACCTGCCTGTCCTGCAATCAGGAATGCGTCGGCCGGATGGGCCTGAACAGATGGCTGGGCTGCATCGAGAACCCGCGCACCGGCCGGGAGGCGGTCCCGCTCCCGCCGCCGCGCAGCCCCGGCAGGCGGGTGATCGTGGTCGGCGGCGGGCCGGCCGGGCTGCAGGCGGCAGCCACGGCGGCGCAGCGCGGGCACCGGGTCACGCTGCTGGAACGCCAGCCGCGCACCGGCGGCCAGGTCGCCGTGGCCGCGTCCGTTCCCGCGCGCGCCGAGTTCCTCGACGTGGTGCGCAACCTCGCGGCCGAATGCCAGCGCAGCGGGGTGGAGATCAGGACCGGCGTGACGGCCACGGCGCAGTCGCTGCGCGCCGAGTCCCCGGACGCGGTGGTGCTCGCCACCGGCGCCCGGCCGCAGCCGCCATACTGGGCCGGGGGCCATCCGCGCGTGGTCGACGTGCGAGACGTGCTGGAAGGACGCGCCGAGCCTGCCGGGCAGGTGGTCGTGGTCGACGACCTCGGCTTCCATCAGGCCACCAGCGTCGCTGAGCTGCTGGCCGACCGCGGCTGCTCGGTGGAGATCATCACCGCGGGCATGGTCGTGGGCCAGGATCTCGGCATCACCCTGGATATGGAGACCTTCAACGTGCGCGCTCATGCCAAGGGAATCCGGCAGGCCACCGACCTGGTGGTGATGGGCGTGGCCGCCGCGCCAGGCGAGGACACCGCCGGCGCTCCCAGCGAGGACACCGCCGGCGCGGACGGCGCTGGCGGTGACGGGTCCGGCGGGATCGAGCTCTCGCTGCTGCATCACCCCACCGGCCAGCCCGCGCAGCGGCGCTGCGACTGGGTGGTGTGCGCGGTCCATCAGGCACCCGAGGACGAGCTCTGGCAGGAGCTGCAGGCCGCGCCGTTCGAGGTGCACCGGGCCGGTGACTGCGTCGCGCCGCGCCGGGCGCATGCCGCGGTGATCGAGGGGCACCGGGTGGCGGTGGCGCTATGACCAGCCCCGCGGAGACCATCCCCGCCGGTATCACGTTCCTGGCCGTCGTCGTGGTCCGGGATGGCCAGCTGCCAGCTGGCGCGGACGAGGCTGCGGCCGAGGCCGGCGGAGCGGTCCTGCTGGCCGGATCGGGGACCAGGGAGGCGGCCGGCCAGCTGGCCGCGGCCAGCCGGGCGTGGCTGCTCGAGCTGCCCGCCGCGGGACCAGCCGCGCTGGCCAGCGCGCTCGCGCGGCTGCTGGCGGGGGTGGATATGGTGCTGCTGCCCGAGTCACCCGACGGCCGGGATCTCGCGCCGAGGCTGGCCGTGGCGCTGGGCCGCGGCCTGCTGGCCGGCGCCGTCCGGTGCGCGCCAGACGAGGTGGAGGTGACCAGGCTCGATGACCGCCTGTCGGTCCGGGTCGGGGTAGACGGGCCGGTCGTGGTGACGCTGCGGCCCGGCAGCCGCGGCCAGCCGCCGCCAGCGGGCCCAGCCGAGATCCGCGCGCTGTCGGATCCCGGCGCCGCGGCCAGCACCGGTGCCGGAGCCGGGATCGGTGCCGCGGCCGGATCCGGGCCCGGCGCCGCCCCCGATGCCGAGAGCATCGAGGTACTGCAGCCCGAGCCCGCGACCGCCGACCTGGCCGAGGCCCGCCGGATCGTGGGCGGCGGCGCCGGCCTGGTGCCCGTGGGAGCCGACGGGGCCGCCGTGATGCGGCTGCTGGCTGAGGTGGGATCCGCGCTGCAGGCCAGCGCGGGCGCTACCCGGGTGGTTACCGACGCGGGCTGGATGAGCTACGACCGCCAGATCGGCACCACCGGGGTGAGCGTGAGCCCCGAGCTGTACATCGCCTTCGGCATCTCCGGCGCCGCCCAGCATGTCGGCGGGCTCGGCGCGCCCGAGCACGTGGTCAGCGTCAACACCGACGTGTCCTGCCCGATGACCGCGATGGCCGATCTTGGCATCGTCGCCGACGCGCCAGCGGTGCTGGCCGAGCTGGCCAGGCAGCTCGGCGTGACCGCGCCGGCCGGACCGGCCGCAGCTGCGCAACGCCCGGCCGATCCGGCCGCCCAGCCCGAGGGAGCAGCCCATGCCGGCTGACGTGATGACGGTCGACGCGGTGGTCGTCGGAGCCGGGCCCGCCGGGTCGGCGGCGGCCCTGGAGCTGGCCAGGGCAGGGCGCGATGTGGTCATGGTGGAACGCGGGGCCTTCCCCGGCGCGAAGAACGTCTACGGCGGCGTGGTCTACGGGCGGATCCTCGACGAGGTGGTGCCGCAGTGGTGGACCGAGGTGCCGGTCCAGCGCTGGGTGACCCGCCGTTCCACCATGCTGATGACGCCCACCCAGGCGCTGACCGTCGACTACCGCACCAGCTCCTGGGATCGCCCGCCTTACAACGGGATGACCACCTACCGCACCGACTTCGACACCTGGCTGGCCGGCAAGGCGGTCGCGGCCGGGGCTCGGCTGGTCACCTCGACGGTGGCGACAGGCCTGCTGCGGGACGGCTCCGGCCGGATCGCCGGGGTGCGCACGGACCGGCCCGATGGTGACATCCGGGCCCGGATCGTGATCGCGTGCGACGGCGTTAACTCGTTCCTGGCCAAGGAGGCAGGGCTGCTGCCGCGCACCGACCCCGCGCACACCACCCTGGGCGTCAAGGAGGTGCTGGCGCTGCCGCGCGAGGTGATTGACGACCGGTTCGGCCTGGTCGGCGACCAGGGGCTGGATATCGAGATGGTCGGCTGCACCAGCGGGATCCCCGGCGGCGGCTTCCTCTACACCAATCTCGACACGGTCAGCGTGGGCGTCGTGGTCGGGCTGGAGGGACTGGCCGCATCCCGGATCCGGCCCGAGGAGCTGGTGGCCGGGGTCAAGGCGCACCCGGCCATCGCGCCGTACCTGCGCGGCGCCGAGCTGAAGGAGTACTCCGCGCACCTGATCCCCGAGGGCGGCTACCGGTCCATGCCGCGGCTGGCCGTCGACGGCATGCTGGTGGCCGGGGACGCCGCCTCGATGTGCCTGGCCGCCGGGCTGTGGCTGGAGGGCGTCAACTTCGCGATCGGCGCCGGGCTGGCGGCCGGCCAGACGGCGGCCGAGGCGATCGCGGCCGGTGATACCACGGCCCGCGGGCTGGCCGGGTACCGGCGGCGGCTGGCGTCGTCGTTCGTGCTCGCCGACCACAAGCGGCTGCGCAACGCGGCCGACATCGTGCTCGCCGACCGGATGCAGCGTGACTACCCGCGGCTGGCGTGCGACTTCGTCGAGCAGGTGTTCACGGTGACGAACCCGCATCCCAAGCTCGGCATGGCCAGGGAATTCTTCCGCGCGGTCAGCCTCAACCAGGTCCGGATGCGGCACCTGGCGCAGGATGGCTGGCAGGCGCTGCGGGCCTTCCGGTGAGGGGCGGCGAAACGGTGAGCTACGCGGGAGTCTCCTTTGATGAGCGGATGTCGAGCGTGGAGTTCCGGGTCGGGGAGCGCGCGCACATCACCGTCGACTCGGACGTGTGCCGGTCGTGCACGACGAAGGAATGCGTGCACGCCTGCCCGGCCAGCCTGTTCGTGCCGACGACCGACGGCGGCATCCTGTTCAACTTCGAGCAGTGCTTCGAATGCGGGACCTGCTACCAGGTGTGCAATCGCGAGGGGGCGATTTCCTGGAGCTACCCGGCCGGCGGCGACGGCGTCGTGTTCCGGAAGGGATGAGGGAGCATGACGGTCATCGTCGCGGCGCTCGGCTGGTCCTGGCGCGAGGCCGAGGTCGACCCGCTCACCGGGACGGTCACCGCGGATCACCGCGACCGCGGGCCGAGCCGCTCGGATCTGGCGGCGCTCGAGCATGCGCTGCGGCTGGCCGAGCGGTGGGATGCCCGGGTGGTCGCGGCCACTGTCGCGCCGGCGCAGGCCGACGCGCTGCTGCGGGAGGCGCTGGCGGCCGGGGCGGACTGCGCGCTGCGCGTCGAGCCGGCCAGCTGGACCGCGGCCCCGCGTCCGGCCCTGCTGGTGGGCGGCGAGCAGGAGTCCGCCGTCGCGCTCGCGGCGGCGCTGCGCCAGCACTACGGGGCGGTGGACCTGGTGCTGTGCGGCGACCGCGCGGCTGACCGGGCCACCGGCTCGTTCCCGGCCTTCCTGGCCGGGTCGCTGAGCGCAGCCCAGGCCCTGGGCTGCGTCCGGCTGGAGCCATCCGGTGACCGCGAGCTGCTGGTGCACCGCCGGCTGGACGGCGGCAGGCGCGAGGTGCTGCTGGTGCGCCCGCCCGCCGTCGTATCGGTGGAGGCGGCCGGCCTGCGGCTGCGACGGGCCGGGCTGCCGGCCACGCTGGCTGCCGCGGCCGCCGAGATCACGGTGGCCGCTACGCCGGTGGCGGCCGCGGAGCGCCGCATCCGGGTGCTGGGCGCTCATCCGTACCGGCCGCGGCCGCGCGAGCTGCCGGGTCCGACGGGCTCCGCGCTGCGGCGGACGCTGGAGCTGACCGGCGCGCTCACCTCCCGGACCGCGCCCACGGTGGTCGGCCCGCTGCCGCCGGACCAGGCGGCCAGCGAGCTGCTGGCCTACCTGCGCCGGAATGGCTACCTCGACCCGGATGACAGCGGATGACCGGTGGCCGGACTGGCCCGGCCGGCGCAAACCAGGCTGCCGGACGGCTTCACCGTCGAGCTCGCCGCTGACGTGCACCGCTCCAGGGACGGGCGGCTGATGCTGGGCGGCTCGCGGCCGCGGCTGCTGCGGCTCAGCGAGGCGGCCGCGCGGCTGCTCGGTCCCGGCGAGCTCACCGTCGCGGATGAGGCGACGGCGGCGCTGGCCCGCCGGCTGGCGGACATCGGCGCCGTCATCCCGCCGGCGGCGGCCGTAGCGGTCAGCGACGTGACCATAGTGATCCCCGTGCGGGACCGGGCCCGGATGCTGCGCGAGCCGGCGCCGCTGCGGTCAGCCCTGGTGGCGCAGGATTGCGCCACACTGGCTAAAGATGGCGTCTAAATAACTTGTGATGGCATCACAGTGGCATCATAATGGTGCCATGAACCTGGAGCCTTACGTCAGCACCATCCGCCACGAGCTTGCCGTGGCCGCCGAGGCGGGCGGGGAAGACGCTCGCGCGCTCGCCGAGCGGCTGGCCGGCCCGCTGGAATCGGCGCTGCGACTTGCCCTGCTGGAAGCGCTGTCCGCGGCGACGGACGAGATCACCCGTGACCTCGCGCCGGGCTCGGTGTACCTGCGCCTGCAGGGCCGCGAGCCGAGCTTTGTCGTGACCCCTCCGGCTGCCGAATCGCCGGGCGAGGCGGAGACTGCCGCGGCAGATGTCCCGCCGCCAGCGCCCGCGGATGCTGCGGACGGCAACGACGGCGTGATGACCAGGATCAACTTCCGCCTGGCCGAGCGCCTCAAGGGCCGGATCGAGGAGGCCGCCGACCGGGCCGGGCTCTCGGTCAACGGCTGGCTTGTCCGCGCCGCCGCCGCCGCGCTGGAGCCCGGCGACCCCGGCCGCGGCGCACCCTCCGGACGGCGCGCCCCCTGGGGCAGCCAGCGCTATACCGGCTGGGTGCGCTAACGCTCCCGCGGCACGATCTCGCCGTGCCCGTCCACGGCCCCTGGCCACCACCCAAGTCCCTTCCCCGGCCCGCCAGCGAAGCGCGGGCCGGCCAGCCATTCCGGAGGAATCACCATGCCTGCCTTCAGCACCCCCGAGCCGATCTCGGCCACGATTGACCTGGTCGCCGGCGACGTCCGCATCACCGCGAGCGAGCGGGACGACACGGTCGTGCAGATACGGCCCAGCGATCAGTCCAGCGACCAGGACGCGCGGGCCGCGGACCAGACCCGAGTCGAGTACGCGGCCGGGCAGTTGCTGGTCAGGGCACCGAAGCAGCACAGCCGCAGCCTGTTCGGCAAGCCAGGATCGATCGACGTGACCATCGAGCTGCCGGCCGGCTCGCAGCTGCAGGGCGATGCTTCGGTGGCCGCGTTCCGCTGCGCGGGCCCGCTCGGCGAGTGCCGGATCAAGACCGCGACTGGCGACATCGGGCTCGACACCACCGGCCCGGTCGACCTGCGGACCGGCGCGGGCGCCATCACCGTGGAGCGGGTGGCGGGCCACGCCGAGATCAGCACAGGATCCGGCCGCCTGCGCCTGGGCGAGATCGACGGCACTGCCGTGATCAAGAACTCCAACGGTGACAGCTGGCTCGGCGAGATCACCGGCGACCTGCGGGTGAACGCGGCCAATGGTGACCTCGCCATCGACCACGCGGGCGCGGGCGTGACCGCCAGGACCGCCAACGGCGCCGTCCGGATCGGCGAGATCATCCGCGGGGTCATCTCGCTCAAGACCGGCTTCGGCGAGATCGAGGTCGGCGTCCGGGCCGGCACGGCGGCCCGCCTGGACGTGTCGACGGGGTTCGGCCGGGTGCGCAACGACCTGGAGACCGCCGACAGCCCTGAGCCGTCCGACGAGACGGCCGAGGTGCAGGCCCGCACCAGCTACGGCGACATCGTGATCCGCCGTTCCTGAACCCACGGAACGGCCTCTTCGAAACCACGGAGCAGAGAAATGACAACCACCGCCCCAGCCCGGCTGGCGATCTCAGCCACCGGGCTGCGGAAGGCGTTCGGCGACAAGCTCGTGCTGGACGGCATCGACCTCACCGTCCCCGAAGGGACGATCTTCTCGCTGCTGGGCCCCAACGGGGCCGGCAAGACCACCACGGTGCAGATCCTGTCCACGCTGATCCCGGCGGACGGCGGCGAGATTCGCATCACCGGCCACGACCTGGCCGCAGAGCCCGACGCGGTCCGCGCCGAGATCGGCGTCACCGGCCAGTTCTCGGCCGTGGACAACCTCCTCACCGGCCAGGAGAACCTGCTGCTCATGGCCGACCTGCGGCACCTGGGCCGGGCCGAGGGGCGGCGCCGCGCCGCGGCACTGCTCGACCAGTTCGACCTGACCGACTCCGCGCGGAAGCCAGCGGCCACCTACTCGGGCGGGATGCGGCGGCGGCTCGACCTGGCCATGACCCTGGTCGGCAGGCCGCGGCTGATCTTCCTCGACGAGCCGACCGCCGGGCTGGACCCGCGCAGCCGCCGCGCTGTGTGGCAGATCATCCGCGACCTGGTCGCCACCGGGGTCACGATCTTCCTCACCACGCAGTACCTGGACGAGGCTGACCGGCTCGCCGACCGGATCGCGGTTCTCGACCACGGCCGGATCGTCGCCGAGGGCACCGCCGGGCAGCTCAAGCGCCAGATCCCCGGCGGGCACATCCGGCTGCAGTTCGCCGGCCTGCGCGAGATGGAGATGGCGGCCGCCATCGTCGGCGCGGTCGCCCGCGACGACGAGGCGCTCACTCTGCAGGTGCCCAGCGACGGCAGCGTTCCCGCGCTGCGCTCGCTGCTCGACCGGCTCGACGGCGCGTCCATCGAGGTCGAGGAACTGTCGCTGCACACCCCCGATCTCGACGACGTCTTCCTCACCCTCACCGGCCAGCCAGATCTCACCAGCCAGCCAGACGAAGCCCTGGAGGCCCGCCGATGACCACCCTGTCCTATGCCGCTGCCGATTCGGCGACCATGCTGCGCCGCAACCTGCGGCACATGCTGCGCTACCCGTCCATGACCCTGATGCTCGTCGGCCTGCCCGTCATCTTCCTGCTGCTGTTCGTCTACGTGTTCGGCGGCACGCTGGGCGCGGGGCTCGGCCACGTGCGGGGCGGGCGGGCCGGCTACGTCAACTACGTCGTGCCCGGCATCCTGCTGCTGACCGTGGCCACGGCGGCCCAGAGCACGGCGATCTCGGTCGCGACCGACATGACCGAGGGCATCATCGCCAGGTTCCGCACCATGGCCATCTCCCGCGCCTCGGTGCTCACCGGCCATGTTCTCGGCAGCATGATCCAGTCCATGCTCGGGGTGGCCGTCGTGGTCGGATTCGCGCTGCTGGCCGGGTTCCGGCCGACGGCGGGCCCGCTGGCCTGGATCGCGGCCGTCGGGGTGCTAGCGATGATCTCGTTCGCGCTCACCTGGCTGTCGGTCGCCCTCGGCCTGGTCAGCAAGAGCGTCGAGACGGCCAGCAACCTGCCCATGTTCCTGATCCTGCTGCCGTTCCTCGGCAGCGGCTTCGTCCCGACCCGCTCGATGCCGGCCGGGGTGCGCTGGTTCGCCGAGAACCAGCCGTTCACGCCGGTCATCGAGACGCTCCGGGGACTGCTGCTGGGAGGCCCGGTCGGCAGCAACGCGGTGATCGCCGCCGCCTGGTGCGCCGGCATCGCGCTGCTCGGCTACGCCTGGGCGAGGCGCCTGTACAGCCGCCGGGCCCTCCAGCCCAGGTGAGCCGTCCTTGAGCAACGTGGGAGCGTCATCACTGTCGTTGTATCCGCAGCGATCACGCTTCCACGTTGCTGGCTGCTGGCCCCGGCCTCGAGCGCCCGGCCGCTAGCCGTTCTTGCGCAGGAACTCGCGCAGCCGGGGCAGCGGCCAGGTGTTGATCACGTCGCCGGCGGTCAGCCAGCCGCGCTGCGCGGTGCCGACGCCGTAGCGCAGGTAGTCCAGGTCGCGCACGGAGTGCGCGTCGCTGTCGATGGCGAACCTCACCCCCGCGTCGAGCGCCGACCGGATGTGCGCCGACGGCAGGTCGAGCCGGGCCGGATGGGCGTTGATCTCCAGCGCCGTGCCGGTCCTGGCGCACGCCCGGAACACCTCCGCCAGGTCCACGTCGACCGGAGGCCGGCGTCCGATCTTCCTGGTCAGCGGATGGCCGATGATGTTGACCCGCGGGTTCTCGCAGGCGGCCAGGAACCGCCTGGTCATCTGGGCGCGCGGCTGGTCGAACAGCGAGTGCACGGACGCTACGCAGATGTCGAATCCGTCCAGGAACTCCTCCGGCCAGTCCACGCTGCCGTCGGCGGCGATGTTGAGCTCCGTGCCGTGCAACAGCACCATCGGCCCGCCGCCCGTTCCGCTGCCGCCCGTTCCGCTGCCGCCCGTTCCGCTGCCGCCCGGGTCCCTGCCGCCCGTTCCGCTGCCGCCCGTTCC
>Ga0187862_10001180_pt1 | contig 28110 bp, 23 predicted proteins | sample June2016WEW_10_1_FD_133003 | JGI IMG/M metagenome (GOLD analysis project Ga0187862, IMG submission 133003) | Peatland microbial communities from SPRUCE experiment site at the Marcell Experimental Forest, Minnesota, USA - June2016WEW_10_150 | ecosystem: Environmental > Terrestrial > Soil >...
CAGCTTCTTGATGTCGTCGCCGAACAGCGGTGAAGAGAAAAGCTTCTCGCGCGCGTGCATCCAGTTGATATTGCCGCGCAGCGTGTTGATCTCGCCGTTGTGCGACATGAAGCGGTAGGGATGCGCGCGGTCCCAGCTCGGAAACGTGTTGGTCGAGAAGCGCTGATGAACCATCGCGAGCGCGCTCTTGATGGCGCCATTTAGCAAATCGGGGAAAAACTGCGGGATCTGTGTCGAGATGAGCTGACCCTTATAGACGACGGTCAGCGCCGAGAGGCTGCAGAAATAAAACAGTTCCGGATCGAAGAGGCCGAGCTTTTCCGCCGCTGAAGTGGCGCGCTTGCGGATTACGTACAGCTTGCGCTCGAGCGCCTCGGCGTCGGCCAAGTCCCCACTGCGCGCGATGAAGACCTGGCGGATTACCGGCATCCCGCGCCGCGCGATATCGCCGCACGCGGATTCGACCACCGGCACGTCGCGCCATCCGAGCAGGCGCTGACCTTCCTCGTTGACGATTCTCTCAAATGCGTCCTCGCAGTCTTTGCGCTTGACCGGGTCGAGCGGCAGGAAAACCTGTCCCACGCCGTATTCGCCGGGCGCCGGCAGTTCGAAGCCGAGCCGGGCCGCTTCGCTCGAGAAAAACTCGTGCGGAATCTGCAGCAGGATTCCAGCGCCGTCGCCCGTGCGCGGATCGCATCCGCACGCGCCGCGATGGGTCAGGTTGTCGAGCACCTGCAGCGCCTTCGCCACGATGTCATGCGAGCGCTCGCCCTTGATGTTGACGACGAAGCCGACGCCGCACGCGTCGCTCTCGTGGGCGGGATCGTAGAGGCCTTGTGCCTTCGGAATACTTCGGTAGTTGTGCATCATGATACCCGTCTTGGTTCCGCAGGCGCAGGTTTCGCGGCGCCGTGGCGATGGCGCCTGCCGTTGGCAGGCTCGTGCGAGTCGCCGTTGGGATGAACCGAAATCAAACCGCGCTCGGTATGCGTCGACAGCACCACCATCGTCTCCGTCCGCGCCACTCCCTCGATCGAGCGGATGGTGCTGATCAGCCGCTCGAGCGACGAAGTGTTGTCGGTTTTGATTTTCAGCAAGAGCGTGTGCTGGCCGGTGACGTGATGGCATTCGAGCACGTCGTCGAGCAGTGCGACGGATTCCTTGAACAGCGAGATTGTTTTCGGATGCGAAATCGACACGCCGATAAATGCGGTGACGTCCTTGCCGAGCCGGGTCGCATCGACGGTGGCGTGATAGCCGGTGATCACTCCGCCGTCTTCGAGTTTTTTGACGCGTTCGTTGACCGACGGCGCCGAAAGCCCGACTTGCTCTCCGAGCTTGACCAGCGGAATGCGGCCGTGTTCCTGCAGGAGGCCGATAATCTGCAGGTCAATGGCGTCGAGTTCGGGGGAATCTCCGCCGAATTTCATAAGGTTATCCTCGTCGAGTGACGATGAAGATAGGCGGAAAACCGGAAGCTGTCAAGCGTTTATAAGGATTTGACTGAGTAAAACATGAGTTTGTTAAGGCCAATGCGATGCGTGCCGACGAAATATAGGTCTAAACCAGCGATCGCCGCTCACCTATACTGCGATTGTTCCGGTCCAAGCCCGATCGCTCAGGTAACGCGCCGCTCGCGCCGAATCCCCGCCGCGCTACGAATGTGGATAGGCGTCGCTTCCCATCTCAAGCGCATCCAGCCCCGACCATTCCACTTCCACCAGCACGCGGTTGCCCACCGTGCGCTCGACGATCTTGAAGAACAGGATCGCAAGGCCAAATACTACGACCGCGTTCACCGTGACACCGATCAACTGGGCGACAAATTGACCCGCGTCGCCGTAGAGCAGGCCGCGCACCGGACCCGCGACACCGTTCCATCCGTCACCGTAGGTGCCGTCGGCAAACAGACCGAGCGCCAGCGCGCCCCATATTCCGCACACACCGTGCACGGCGACCGCGCCGACCGGATCGTCGATTCGAAAGCGGCGTTCGAGTTCAAGCACCGCCCACACGACCAGCAGTCCTGCGATCGTGCCAATCAGAACAGCCGCTGCGGGCGATACGAATGCGCACGGGGCGGTGATTGCGACGAGTCCGCCCAGCAGACCGTTGCAGGCGATCGCGACGTCGGGTTTGTGATACTGATTCCACAAATACAGCAGTGCCGCGAGCGCGCCGGCCGCCGAGGCAAGCATGGTGTTCACCGCGATGATCGCGATCCGGGGATCCGATGCGGCGAGCGTCGAGCCGGCGTTGAAGCCGAACCATCCGAACGCGAGAATCAACGTTCCGCTGATGGCCATCGGCAGGTTATGTCCGGGCAACGCGCCGATGGCGCCGTCGCGCCGGAACTTTCCGATGCGCGGACCCACCATGTAAGCGCCGGCGAGACCGGCCACTCCGCCGGTCATGTGCACCACCGACGATCCGGCGAAATCCAGATGGCCGTGGCCCAGGCCCAGGTTCGTGCCGAGCTGCGAGAGCCATCCTCCGCCCCATACCCAGTTGCCGTACAACGGATACAGGAACATCGACATGAACAGTCCGTAGATAAAGAACGCTTTGAACTTCCAGCGCTCCGCCATCGCACCCGTCGGAATGGTCGCGGCGGTGTCCATGAAAACCAGCGAGAACAGAAACATGCCGAGACTGGCCGGATCGCGACTGACGTTGAGCAGCGCGAACTTGCTGAAGCCGATGATTCCATACGAATGCGCGCCAATCGTGATCGACAACTCGTGATGGCCGATCGCGCCCATGCCAAGCGAGGGCCAGTGCGCGACGCCGCCCATCATGAAGCCGTAGCCGGTGAGCCAGAAGCCGATGATGCCGATCGGATAAATGATCAAGTTCATCGCCATGGTGTTGACCGCGTTCTTGGAGCGCGTGAACCCCGTCTCCACCATTGCGAAGCCGAGCTGCATGAACATCACCAGGAAGCCCGCGACCAGCAGCCACGCCAGGTTGAGCGAATTGTCCAGCGGCGGTGACGACGCGGCAGTCTGCGCGCGCACTATCGACGGGAATAGCGTCAGCGCGGCGAAAGTGGCGGCGGCAAATCCGAGTTGCGATCGTCTCGGCATCATTTCACCTGCCCTCGATATGACCGGCGCGCGGGTGTCGGCGACGCCGGGTAACGGTTTGCAAGCCAAATCAGAGATACAAAGATTCCGATGAGCGACGTGAAAAACAGCACGTACGCGGCGGTTCGACGCGCGCGCTGCAGCGCGAGGCTGCGTGGATGGAGGTTCTGCGCGCGGCCCTTGGGAACCACCCGCGACGGATCGCGCAAGTCCGCAAGCATGTCGGCCGCGCTCGCATAGCGGTCGCGCGGCGAGCGCTCGATTGCGTGCAGGAGGATCTCCTCGAGGTGCGGATCGAGATCGGGCTTGAATGCGGTTGGCGGCTGCGGATCTTCGGAGGTCTTCGCGCGCATCACGTTGTAAACGTTGGGGCCCGAGTGCGGGAGGTGGCCGGTCAGCATCTCGTAGAGAATCACGCCCAGCGAATAGATGTCGGTGCGAACGTCGCCGCGCCGGCCGCTGACCTGTTCGGGGGCCATGTAGTCGGGCGTGCCGATGGTCGATGACAGGCCGGACCACGTCAGCCGCCGCGCGCTTTCGTCCAGTGCGATTCCGAAATCCATGATCTTGGTCCGGCCTTCGGCCGTCACCAGCACGTTCTCGGGCTTCAAATCGCGATGCACCACGCCTTCGCCGTGCATGTACACAAGCGTCTCCGCCAACTGGCATGCAAGATCGAGCGCCTTTTCCACCGATAGCCCGCCGCTTTCCTGAATCATCGCGCGCAGCGAGGAACCCTCGACGTACTCCATCGCGATATACATGCGGCTTTTGCGCCTGGGTGTGAGGACCTTGATGATGCCGGGATGGTTGAGGCGGCGGCCGACTTCTTCTTCGCGCTGAAAGCGGCCGTAGAAGACCACGTCGCTCTCGAACTGCATGTAGGGGACTTTGATCGCGACGGTCGCGCCGTCGATTTGGTCGATAGCTTTGAAGATCGACGCCATTCCGCTGCGCGCGATCACCTCGATCAATTTGTACTGATCGAGGTTTTCTCCAATGCCGACCTCGCGCATTGTTCAGACCGTCTCGAAAAAAAGCCGGTCAGCGGACGTTACCATCCGGCACGCAGGTGATGGAAGGGGATGCGGGCGCCCAGGCACGGATCTAATTTGGGCAATAATATACTTGACTCATCAATGTGGTTCTGTCAGGCTTGGTTCGAGTACAGAACACAAACTGATAAACCTATTTGATATGCTGCAATATCCTGTTTGGCAATTGGGCCTTTTGTTGGTATGGCTCGAACGGTACGAAAGAATATTCCAAGAACTAATCAGATTGAATCCGGCGCTCCGTGATACTGTGGCGCACGAACATATCATAGAGATAGATGTAGTCACACAACTTTCTCTCGGTCGAAAATACTGCGTGGACTTGGCATTGAATGCTGCCGTGGCACGTATCGACCGCATAATGAATCAAATACGAGATGTTGGCATTTCGCTTGACCAGATCCGAGTCGGGGTAAAAGTGTTGCGGGAAACGATGGAATCAGAATTGCGAGATCGTCAATTCGCGTTTATACCACCAGACAAAGCACAAAAACTCGATAAACTCGATCATGATTGGGCTAAAGTACGGGCTAACTTTTTGTCGGCTAAGGATGATATTAGGGAAGCGGTCGAGTGCTATGTCTTGGGTTGCAATACAGCCTGTGTATTTCATTCAATGCGTATCGCCGAACGCGGTCTGCGAGTTCTAGCAAAAGACTTGGGCGTAACAACCATTGGGCCACAGAAACATCCCTTGGAGTTCTCGGAGTGGGGCTTAATCTTAAATGCGATTGACGGAAAACTAAAAACTATTCAGCAGTCACCGGGTCGCAATGCTGAAAAAGAGGCACATTCAAAATTCTATGCGGATGCCGCGAGCCAAGCCAACTACCTAAATGAGATTTGGCGCAAAGAGGTATCACACGCACGTGGTATGTATAATGCTCCCGAAGCATTGAACGCACTTATGCGTACTCACGATTTTATGGAGCTGCTTTCTCAGCGCCTCTTAGAGAGGGGAGAATGAAACATCTGTCGATGCTACTATTGGCTGTTTTCTGCTTCGTGTTGATATATGATTCGGCTCTTGCTGCCGATAGCGATGCGAATGCGGCTGTTGCTGAGAGATGCACTGGTATGGGTATGCTTGCCGAAAATATAGCCAATTACCGCGATCAAGGCATTCCGCTTTCGCGTGTAGAACAATCGCTCATGGGTACTTCTGTATCTCCTGATGATCACCTTTTATTCATAAAGATGGCCGAGCTAGTCTATAGCTCCGATGTAAAACCGAGCGGAGTCCATGATGCGATACAAAATGCTTGTCTCAAATCAGAGGCTAAGCTTGGCAATAACGTGATGGTTCTCCCTAAACTTCGATGAAACAATTAGCATTATTGATATTGTCGATTTTCTGTTGTGCATGTGCATCTTCACAACCGCCGCCTTCGAGTGGTTCTGAATCGATGGATGCTACAACAATAGATCAACTATTTATGTCGGCCTGCCCTAAGGGACGACCTGTGAGTACGATAGGCGACTTGGCATCTATTATCGCGAAGGAGCGTGATCTCGGTGAAGACAAAGAATCGGTTGATATGACTACGATCGAGAGCACTCGCGACATGAGTAGCTATGCAAGAGCCTCTGAACTTCGATTGGTAGATGCAATCTATATTGCGAGAAATCTCACCCCCGATCAAATTCGTGACGTAACGATACGGGCTTGCCCGCCTCCCCCACCACCTGCTTTAGTCAAGGTTGAAAAACTTGGAACGGCTTCTAATGGTTGCCAGGTCAATATACTAATTACTAACAATACCGAAGTCGCTTGGAATGGTGCTACTATCCAGATAGCGTTTCGTGACAATTCCGGTGCTGCTATCGGTGACTATCGAGGTTATCCAGATGTATATACTGAGCCGGGGCGCGGAATTCTGATTGGGAACGTAGCTCAGGGGGTTAATTGCAAAGAAATAGTCGCGGTATCGCTTCTTTATCTTGGGTATCAACTAGCCCCGTTAGGTACGGGCTTTGTTCCGGTCGATATAAGTTCGATACCGACATCAATTCAATAGAACACGCATCTACTTCACGGAACAAAGATGATGAAACCTAAAGCGCCTATATCCGAGTTCGATGCCTTTACGAACACCATAGATCGTTTGTTGTCGGTATCGCATTCGGAGATTCAGAAGCGCGAGCAGGAATATCAAAAGCACGTTGCGCGGAATCCACACAAGCGTGGGCCAAAACCAAAACGGAAAATGAAATGACAATTATCAAGCGCATTTATTTCGAGCCATCTGATATACTAGCGATACAATTAGAATGCAGGAAATGCGGAGCTACGATTTCCTGTCGTTTGAAGGATTGGAAGCCCGCCGAAGTCACATGCCCTAACTGCTTTGTGCAGTTGATTAAAGATGGAAGGGAAGCACTTACACTTAAAATGTTAGCTGACTCCCTAAATGCTCTCCTTACTTATAATGACACATTGAGCTTTCGATTGCGTTTGGAATTCGTTCAACAGGACTAGTTATCTATTCCTTTCGTTTCCCGCGACCTTGGCGGGGCTTAGAGTGGCGTCGTAGAGGCATCCTTACCAGTCAAATGATCATAGGTCAGGCGCTTATCAGTGATTTGCGAAACGACAGCGTTAAATCGGTCGCCATCGTCCATTTCCTTTCGATTGTTGTACCGAAAGGCTTGTTCATCCAAGTAGCGAAATAGATGGAAAGGCTCAACACTAACATAAGTACCCTTGAGGCCGCGCTTGAGCAGCGACCAGAAATTCTCAATCGAATTGGTATGGACGTTTCCCTCGACATAGCTTTCGGCATGATCGATCACTTGATGAATGTACTCGCGATCCAGGCCGTGATAGCCAGCAAACGCATCGGTAAAGAGATACGAACCACCTTTTACATACTTACGAACATGAGTGTGGAGGGTATCGCCTTGGGTGTTTGGTACATGCGCGAGTCGAACCTTGCTGCTATTGCGATCCAGCAATCCCATTACAATAGCCTTACCCGCTCCGCCAGTGCCGGTAATTTTGGCCTTTTTGTCCTTATGCATATTGCGAGCGAGACCGCCGATAAAAGTTTCATCGGCTTCAATCTCTCCGCCGCTCAACTTGCCATCTTCGCTATGCATCGCGAGCCGGATGCGATGCAGCATGAACCACGCGGTTTTTTGTGTAACGCCGATGGCGCGATGAATCTCCCAAGAGCTAACGCCATTCTTGCAATTAGTGATCATCCAGACAGCGGGGAGCCACTTGTCCAAGCCAAGCGGAGAGTCCTCAAAGATCGTTCCGACCTTAACGCTAAACTGGCATTTCGGATGCCGGGTTTTGCATTGCCATACGCGCCGCTTGGGAACAAAACTAACCCGTTCCGAGCCACAACTAGGGCAATGAACGCCGTTCGGCCAGCGGCGTTTAACCAGATAATTCAAGCAGTTATCAGGATCGGAGAAATAAACAACTGCATCTTTCAATGTGCGTGGTTCCTTCATGTCATTAATCATACAGGATTCGGTCTGATGAGTCAAGTATATTATTGCCCTAATTTGCATAGAGACGGGGATCATCGGAGTGGACGCAAAGACCGGCTTGCTCATCCTTGAGGCTCAGTAGCTTCGAGGGACTTGAAGGATTCGCGCGGTGAAGTGCAATCATTCCGTTTTTCGCTCTCTCACAGCCATCTTTTGATGCATACGGAGGTTTCACCTTGTACCATGCGCTGAGCGGTGCAGTTGTATCGATCCATCGCCCGTTGGGAGTTAGCGGGGGCAGTATCAAATACCAGCCTGCAAGCGCGAGTGCGGCGGCGTGGCGGAACTTCACAGCGATTCGCTCACGTCTATCTGGCTGATCGAATAGAGCCGGAGAGCGCAATTTACACCATCCGTTGTGGTTTTGGGACGGCTCCGCACTAGGGCTAGCTTTGTTCCGCCAAAAACAAATTCTGCCAGACGCAGTGGTCGCCCGATTTCGGGTGAGCCGGGCGAGCACGGGACATCCTGGCGGTTGACCATGGTGTATGAATAGCACTTGAAATCCGGCGCGGGCAGGCTGAAATAGTTCATCCCCAAAACCGGGCCCCTAAACCGGATTGAGGAGTCACAGGGATTTGCGCGCGGTTTCAGTTTGGAAGTTTGACGTGCGCAGGTTGGTGTGGCGTTTTGCGGGACTTGGTCGCCTTCCAGCGTTCCATTGCGCGAGGTCTAAAATCAGATCTCCGCCCGGATGTCGCGGGTGTCGGACAGCACGCGGACCTTGATATGACGCTCCGAGTCGCCGAGTGATCCCCAGTGCATCGCGAAATTCTCCAACTGCACGTCAGGATGGAAGCGCTCCGACACGCCCATCACGACTTCTTCAACGTCCAACAGGTAGGCCATCCGCGCGATCGCGTAAATCTGGTCGTTGGAAACCGCGACCAGCGGCGTCACGGCGCGGCCGTGATCCTCGCAGACCTTGACCACCTTGCTGAAGAGCTTCTCCTCGTGGTCGGTGAAGACCTGCGCGCCCTCGCTCGAGGCGAGACCCCGCTCGGCGCGGACGGTCATTGCGATCAGTTCCGCGTCGTCGGGCTCGGAGAGATAGCGGTGCAGGTGGGTCAAGTTGCCGGGATCGCGAATCGCGATGAGCCGCTTGTGCTGCGCCGCGAGGCCGAGGTGGACCGGGTCAACCTCCCCCTCTTCGACGAGTTCGAGGTTGAATTTCTCCGGCTCCTCGCCGTAGACGTGCTCAACGTGGCCGTTAAAGCGTTCCGAGATCTCGAACATGACAAACAGGGCAAGCGTAAATCCGACGCCCGAGATGGTCGCAACCTTCTTGGTGAACAGATTGATGACGGCGGTGAGCAGCAACACCAGAAACGTCAGCGCCAAGCCGAGCGGGAAATCCTGGCCGCCGGGCCGGAACCACCTGAGGTTCAGCGGCATCCGCCAGAGCCGCTTGTATTTCTCCCGGTAGCGGAGCACCAGCACCGAGAGCGTCTTAAAGACAAAGCTCCATATGACGCCGAAGGCGTAGGCCTCGCCCAGGACATATATTTCGCCGCGCGACAGCACGATGGTCGCGATTTGCAAGCCGGCGACCAGGTTGACGATGCGATAATTCGTCCCGTAGCGCTTATGCGGGTGGCGGAACCAGTCGAGCAGCACGCCGTCTTCGGCCACCCGCGTGAGCACGCCGGTCGAGCCGACGATGGCTGTGTTCACCGCGCCGGCCAGGATCAGGAAGCCCACGAACACCACGAACACGCGCAGTGCAAGCCGCGCCCACAGCGGGCCAACCATGAACATCGCCAACCCGCCGATCAGATCGTTGCCGTACTGAGACATCCGGACGCTATCGGGGATGATCATCACGGCGAAGAACGACACCAACGAGGTCAACAACATGCTGTAGAGGAAGATCACCAGTCCCGTGCGGAGCAAGTTCTTGAGCTTGGGCGTCTCGATTTCGCGGTTGATCTGCGCCAGCGACTCCTCGCCTGACATCGCAAGGATCGAATGGCCGAAGGCAATCAGGATGCCGATCGCGCCGATCGTGCGCGCGGCTGGAAAATTCGCCAGCCAACCAAGCGAGTCGGCCGTGAAGCGGAGCTCGAATGGCGGCAGATGCGCCCCGCGCACCGCCATCGTGATCCCGCACCATGCGATCATGATCACGGCCATCACGGTCGTGACCTGCATGATTCGCATCGCCTTGCCGCTGGATTCCTCGATGCCAAGAATATTCTGATGCCAGAAATATACGGTCACGGCGATGGCGAAGAAGGCGGCCGAGAAATCCGGCGGCAGAATAATTCCGGAGTGGGCGAGCTTGAGTAGTTCGTTGATCAAGCCGACCAGGTATTGGCCGGCGGAGACGCCGCTGATCGGACCGGTCAGAATGTAATCGAACATCAGCGCCGACACCGAGATTTTCGCGAGCGTCGGACCCATTGCCTCCTTGACGACGCGGTAAACTCCGCCGCGCGTGAACATCGAGCACGACTCGACGTACACCGCGCGCACCGCATACGAGAAAAGCATCACGGCCAGGATGAAATATGGCGCCGAACGGCCGCAGGCCTGCTCGACAATGCCGCCGATGTAGTAGGAGGTCGAAGCAAGGTCACACAGGACGATCGCAGACGCCCGCCAGAAGGAAATGAAGGCAAGCATCCCCGTCGTGACGACGATTGCCGTGGTCTGCTTTCCGAACAATGCCTGCGGATGGGACTGATTAAGGCCCGTTGGCTGGATCGGCTTTACAGTGACGGCCAAGTAGGACCTTCCCCAGGCGCCGCCGGAAATGCCGACTGCACGCCGCGATCATGCAAAATGCAGCCTGCGAAGTTAAAGATCATAACAGGATATCCGCGTGAGGCAAATTTTGTAGTGCGATGATATCCACAAAATGCACGGTCCTTCGTTGCATTTTGCAGCATTATCCGGAATTTCTGTTTTGAACCCGTATTCAATTAGATCACTGCCAGCGCTCATACGCTTCATCGCCCGAACAATCCTCGCAATCGATCGCGCCATCCGCCGGCGGTCGCCGTATGCCCCGTCGGCGACGTCATTCTGAAGACCGCGCAGGTCAGGTTGTCCGCGGTACCGCGCCGATTGGCCGTGTCGATCAAGATACGGCATCCCGTCTCGGGGTCAACGCCACGCGTCAGCGATTCCAGTTCCTTGTCATCGAGGACGTTGTACATCCCGTCGCTGCACAGGATCAGGCGATCGCGCTCCAGCAGCGGCATCGCGATCCGATCGATCGACACGATCAACTCGTGACCCAGGCTGCGCAGAAGCATCCCGCGCTCCGGATGATTCTTCGCGCGCGCCGCCGACATCATGCCCATCCTGACCCGGTCGGCGACCATCGTGTGATCTTTTGTGATTTGCGAGATTTGGCGGTGACGGATCAGATGCAGCCGGCAATCTCCGACGTGCACCGCCGCGAGCATCCCCTTCTCGACCGCAACCGCGGTCATCGTGGTCGCCATCCGGCCCAGTTCCGGCACGGTAAGCGCCTTGTCGTGAATCTCGATGTTGGCGCGCGTAATCGCGCGATGGAGCCGCTTGCCGGCGCCCCACGCCGGCGGGCTCTCGCGATAAGCTTCGAGAGTTATGTCGATCGCCATCCGGCTCGCGACTTCACCGCCTTCGTAGCCGCCGACGCCGTCGGCAATCGCGAACACCACGCTGTCGGGACTCTCGATAAAATGCCCGCACGCGTCTTCATTGTCCGGGCGGTTCGTACCTACGTCGGACAGCAGCGCCAACTCGAAAGCCTGCTCTACCGAAGGAGGAGCGGCGAGCGACGAATCCATTTGAATTGAGCTACCCGGCTAACGCTGAGGAGTAAAGTCGCTTGAACGGCCAAGGGGGCGAGCCGCGGTCCCACGCGGCTCGCCCCCGGGATTATTCGCCAAACCAGCGCCTGGGATCAGGCCGGCTTGGTTACCAGAATCGTGTCTTTGCCGCGCTTCTTGGAATTACGCATGAAGTAAACCGCGCCGTAGAGTCCCCAAATCACCGCGATCGCGACCGCCATCAGCGGTTCCTTCACGCTGCCGAGCCCCTCAATCGGCCCGATGATGTAGAACGCCATGCAAGCAAAATTCGCGACCGCGCCAAATATCGGTATCGCCATGTGTTTTATGCCATGGAACTCGTGACGCTCCTGGTACGCGACGATGCAACAGAGATTCGTCAGCCCGTAGACTACGAACGTTCCGAAGTTTGAGAGCAGGGTGACCAACGCCAGTCCGTTCGGCAGAGCCGTCAGAGATGCGTTCGAACTCATTCCGACGGCATACCACAAGTTGTGCGGCAGGGTGGCGATCGTCTTGTCGTCCGGTGCGGAACTGCCGGCGAAGAAATAAAGCGCCGCGTACGCGCCGAGCACCGCCGATATAGCCGCGAGCGTCCAAATCGTGCGATGCGGCGTGAGATTCTCGCCATGCAGCAGACCGAAGTGCTCCGGCACTTCCGCGTCGCGGCCCATCGCGTAGGTCACGCGGGCGCCGGTATTGATACAGCTAAGGGTCGTGCCAATCAGCGCGAGGAACACGGTCAGCGCTTCGAGCATCATGAACGCCTGGCCATGGCCGCCGAGCAGCGCGTTGCCGATGATCGTCATCATGTCGCCAAGCGGCGCCGCCGAGCCTTTTGCGTCGGCAAGGCTGTAGGCGCTGTTCATGAAATAGTTGGCGGCGAAGTACTCGATCAGGTAGCAGAACAGCCCCTGGATCGTTAGCGAGAGCAGTACGCCGCGAGGGATGTCGCGCTTGGGGTTCTTCGCTTCCTCGCCGAGTGCGGTCACCGACTCGAAGCCGACCAGCAGGAAGATCGCGATGGTGGCCTGCAGCATGACATAGCTGAAGTTGTGCGGCGCGATGACCGACCAGGCGCTTGCATGTGCGGGTGCGTCGCCACTGAAAGCGTAGTGCAGCACCTTGCTGGTGCCATCGAGGGCAAGACCGGTGGACCCATCGGGGTGCCCGAGTCGGTAAGCGATCGCCAATGCCGCGAAGAACAGCAGGGCGACTATCTGGATACCGTTGATCGCGATATTAACCATCGTCGAGCCGTTAACGCCGCGAAACGCGATGTATGCGATTCCAAAAGCAGCGACAACCGCGATCAGCGCCATGAACACGGGGCCCGGCGTGCCGGCGTTGATGGTGCCAGGCGCAAAGTTGCCGACGATGTATCCGACCATGATCCCGATCGTGGCGACCATTGCACCCGGATAGACCCAGTAATACAGATGCGACGCCCATCCCATTGTGAATTTGGCGATGCGTGCAAACCGATACGCGTGCGTCTTGCTGAGAAATGCTTGCTCAGCAAAGAAATAGGAACTGCCTGCGCCGGGATACAGCTTGGCAAGTTCCGCGTACGAAATTGCCGTCGCGTACGCGAGCATCAACGCAGCGAAGATACCCGCCCACATGCACATGCCGGACGGGTATGCGTAGCCGGCTTGAACGACAAACGTGATCCACAGGAAGGCCCCCGGGGCGATCAGCGCCATCGCGTTGACCGTGACCCCGGTCAAGCCGAGCGTCGGCAGCATCTTTTTCTGTTCTTCAGCCATCTTACCTCCTTCAATTCATGGGCCGGAGTGGTTGTCCGCCGCATGCACACGCGTCGCTCCCGTTACGGGCGGGAGTATGAAGGAAGCTCAAAGCAGGAAAAGTGCCACTTCAAAATCGAATGAGTATTGATGAAAATTGCAACGTGCCTGCTCAAACGACAGGCATCCGCCTATCAGGCAGTCATCAGTACCCCGCTGCGGCTGCGTCTCGCCGACTCTTTCAACCTGCCCGCAGTCTTGACTACGATTTCGTCCGCGAGCGGGGAATTCCGAGCGCAACCATCAACAGAGGGCTTTTTCCGGCGGCGTGCGGCTCGAAAAATTTGCTCGTGTCGTCATCGTAGAAGGTGAGTCCCGTAGCGCCGCGGCCGAGCGCATATGCCGCAAGGTAGGCGCGGCCGCCAAGAATTCCAGCCTCGAGATGCGCGTCGCCGTAACCGCGATTTCCCAACGCGCGAAGCGTGCGCTCGAGATCGGCCATGTAAACCACCAGCGCGGAACAATCCATGCCGAGCGGCTGTTCGAGGCACAGATATCCGGCCTCGCCCCGGAAGTTGCCCGCCTTCAGCATCTCGAACGCGCGCGCTTGCCGGTTGTAGTAGTACGCCCCGGGTTCCATTGCGTCGGTCGCGTTGACGATTAGATAAGTGTCGGTCAACGGCGGAAAGTCGGCCTGCGGATGCTCGCTTGAAGCGGCCATGATCGTCGCGAGTTCTTCCGCGCCAATCGCATCCTGGGCAAATGCTCGCGACGATCCGCGCCGGATGATGGTCTCGCCGAGTCCCGTGGAATCTTCGGACGCGATCGTTTCGAAACGAAGCTCGCCCGTGCTTGACGACGATGGCGCCGAATCCAATTTCGCAGCCGCAACCCTTGCGACCTCATCGGCCGTCACCAGCCGCGATTCGCGATGCATCCTGTCCACGTCAGGGTACGCGACTTCCCGCGACGAAAGCGGAATCGTCTCGAGCGTCAACGGCTTGATTTCAGGCGATGGCGCCGATGGCCCGTCCGATCGCCCCAGCGCAACCAGCGCGACCATGCCTTCGCGCTCGCCGTCGATTCCGAGCAACGCTTCGAGTGCGGGATCCTCGAATGCGGTGATCACGTCGGCGGAAATTTCCTCGGCCGCCGCCGCGGCAAGCAGGTTAGCCAGCATGGTTCCCGCGTCCCAATAGCAATACCGATACGCCCGCGCGCGATATTTCCATTCGCTGCGCCAGTAGATTGCCGACAATGCGATCACCGCGCGCGCGTCCAGAATCGAGCTGCGCTTCGCGGCCGCGTCTGCCAGGGAACCGCGCCAATCGCCGCGTCGCAGCCCGGTCATCCGCAAATCGCCCGGTGAAAAATGATAAAGGCCCGACTCGAGGCCCTCCACTGCTCCTGCCGCCACGTAAATCTCGATCGGATATAGCGCGCCCGCCGACGCCGCCGCACGGAAATGATATTCCTCACCTCCCACCTGCTTGTGCCGCGTCAGCCCGCCGGCACAGAACAAAATGCGGGTCAGCGCGGCGGTTTCGATCGGTGCGGAAAATCCCGCCGGTACGTACGACGAGAGCGCCGACAGCGTGGGCGTCGCGGAAAGATTCAGATCGCGCGGCAACGCGACGGACGCGGCTCCCGGATAAATCTTGTAGGGCATCGGCTTGATGTCCCAGTCCAGAAAGTGCGGCGACGAACGGACGCTGGTGTACGAATGCTTGGTGATTTCGTGAAAGACGCGCGACGCTTCGATGTAATCGTTGCCCAACTCGTCACTCCTGATGCTGGCTCGCAGCGTTAACTCATCGATATTGGCGCACCGCGGCAAACCGGACCCTGCTGTTCTGCAACGTAACTCAGTCTATACTTGAGCATCCATCCGCTGGAGGAATCTATGCCGCGTCCGAGCATCCACCGCCGCTGCTCACGAACGTTGACCGCCGCGAGTCCGCCACCTGCTATCGCGCGCCGCGCCGCCCTTGCAGCGCTGACGATTGTGCTCGCATGCGTGACCTCCTCGTGCAATTCGCAGTCGTTCCAACAATCTTCGGGGCCATCGATGCCGATGCTTCCGGCCGCTCCCGTGCAGCCGCCCCCGCCGCCGATGAATGTGGCGAGGTTGCTCAACGGAAACTGGATTGCCACCTATCCGGGCGGCCCGCTTCGAGTGGTTATCGGTCTGGACCAGATGCTGCGCGGCCGCAATTACGTCGCAACCCTGATCGACGGCAACAAAAATATCCCGCCGGGCAACGTCGTGTGGCGCGGTACTCTCGATCAACACGTGCCGGGCATCGTGATTGCCGATCAGATATGCGCCGATCATGGATTCCAGCAGTCGCGATGGGTGAAGGCGCGAATTATCGTCAGCGACCCGAGTAATTTCCGCGAAGAACTCGTCAATCCCAAAGACTGCGGCGGATTCCCGGTAAAGTTCACTCGCGTCGGACCCGCGCCGACCGCGCCCGTCACAGATTGAAGGCGCCGTCGCGCTTACACGAGCATCCCGGCCTGCACCACGACGGGTCCGTCGCTCTTGGGAATTTTCGGCTCGGGTTTGCGCTTCATCGCTTTCTCGACGATCGGCGCCATCCGCTCGGCCTTCTGCCCGGCGCGCTTTTGTTCGCGCTCTTTGAACTCGGGCAGGACCTTTTCGGCGAACAGGCTGAGCGACGAGCAGATGTCCTCGTGCTTGTTGTTGCCCGCCTGCGAGATGAACACCACCTGGTCAACGCCGGCTTGCTCGAACTGGCCAAGCCGCGTGCGAATCTGGTCGGGCGATCCGACGCATGAGGTCGCCCCGTCCAGCCCCGGCAAATTCATCGGGCTCGCTTTGAAATTGTTCCAGATGTTGGTCTTGCCCGGCTCGTGCCGCCCAAACGCATAATGATGGCCTAGCGCGTAGCCGAAAAACTTCAGCCCCTCTTCGCCCATCTTGCGCGCCCGCTCGGCGTCGTTGTCGCACATGAAGCCGGTGACGATCGCGATGTTCGCGTTGACCGCGTATCCGATCGGCTCGCACTCATTCTCGAGCGTCGTGTAATAGTCGTTGACCCACTCCCGCGCCTCTTCCGGCGATACGAACGCGAAGGTCAGCGCGCCGATCCCGAGCTTGGCCGCCAGATGAATCGTCTCGCGCCGCGAGCACGCGACCCACAGCGGCGGATGCGGTTTCTGCACGGGCTTGGGCACCACGTTACGCACCGGCATCTTGAAGTACTGGCCCTCATGACCAAGAAACGGTTCCTCGACAAACATTCGCGCGATCGCGCCCAGCGACTCCTGCCACATCGCGCGCTTGTCCGCGCGCGGGATGCAAAAGCCGCCCAACTCCAGCTCCGCCGACGATTCGCCGGTACCGAACTCGACCCGCCCGCCGCTCACCAGGTCCAGCGTCGCGATTCGCTCCGCGACCCGCGCCGGATGGTTGTAGCCCGGCGGCAGCAAGACGATCCCGTGACCGAGCCGAATCTGCCGGGTGCGCTGACTCGCCGCGGCCAGAAAAATTTCTGGCGCCGACGAATGCGCGTACTCCTCGAGGAAGTGATGCTCCACTTCCCACATATGGTCCATGCCGACCCGGTCCGCGAGTTCGACCTGATCGAGCGCATCCTGGAACAGCTTAAGCTCCGCGCCCTCCTTCCATGGCCGTGGCAGCTGATGCTCATAAAAGGTTCCCAGTTTCATAAGCGCGATTTTCTCCTTCGGGTTTTCGTCGATTCATTCTCCAGCCGCGCGGCGCCGTCAACAATGAACAGCGTGCGCTCGACCATGTCGGTCAGCTCGCGCTTGCGCCGCTCAACCATCGCAGGCTCGAGCAGGTTCACGTCCCACAGCCGCCGGATCATCGACGCGATCGTGAAGTAGCCAATCGTGATCGCGTTCAGCCCCCACATGAAATGCAGCGGATCGATATCGGTGCGGAATTCGCCGTCGCGCTGGCCGTGGAAAATAAAAGTGACCGCGGTGGAAAACAGCGGCGGCAGCCGCCGTTTGAGCACTTGCCGCCCGGTTCCGCTTTCGTCGGCCATCTCTTTCCACATGATTCGCACGAAATCGGGATGGCTGGCGATAAAGTCGACCGTGTGCCCGACCGCCTGGCGCATCCGCTCCTGCCGGCCTTCATGCCTCCAGACGATCGCGTTGGCCGCATCGTCCAGACTCTCGAACATCTGGTCCAGCACCGCGAGATAGAGCTGTTGCTTGGACGGAAAATGATGCAGCAGCGACGGCGCCTTGACCCCGATTCGCCTGGCGATGTCTCGCAGGCTGGTGCCGCGATAGCCGAACTCGGCGAACAGCGCCTGCGCCGCCTGCAGCACGCGGTCACGCGTGTCGACGGGCCGCCGCAGATCAACCACCCTGGCGCTCGCGCGCGCGGCCGAATTTTTCAAAGCGCTTCGCACTGACCCGGCAAAAACCCTATCTAACGTCTGTTAGGCTGTCAAACTAGATGGCTGTCTCCTCTACAAACCCTCCGCGGAAGCCGCGCTGCGCGGATTTCGCGTCTTCACATTTTCACTTTTCACTGGGTGCAGGGGTCACCCCTGCCGCCCACCGCGCAGGTGATTTGATCCTCCGCCGGGTAGCCCGACTCACTTCACCTTCGCCGGCGGAACCCACGGTTTGTTCATCACCCGATGCGCAGCGGGCGATCCGAAACCGGTACCGGCTTCGCGTGACGCGAAGCTGTCCGAGATCCTTCCTCAGCTCGCCTTCGCTCGCATCGTCAGGATGACAGCAATGAGCGCGAAGGCGCGCTGAGCCGCGTGGCTTGCGCTCCCTGGTCGCTTCGCTTTCCACCTTCGCGCGCATCGTAGTAAGTTCGGCTCGAAGGGATGGGGCAGAAGCCCACGGAATCGCCGTTGCTCACATAAACCCTTCGCGAAAGCCGCGCTGCGCGGATTTCGCGTCTTCGCGTTTTCACTGGGTGCAGGGGTCACCCCTGCCGCGCAGGTGATTGTCCCCTCTCCTCGGGAGGTATTCGCCATGACCGAACTGTATTGGAAGCCGGCACACGAACTCGCCGCGATGATTCGCGGACGCGAACTCAAGCCCAGCGAATTGATGGAGCTGACGATCAGACGAATCGAACAGACCAACCCCAAGCTCAACGCGTTTTGCGCACTGCGCGCCGACGCCGCGATGGCCGAGGCGCGCGCGCTGGACGAAAAGATCGCGCGGCGGGAAGAAGTCGGAGCGATGGCGGGGTTGCCGCTCGGCGTCAAGGACCTCGAGGATACCGTCGGTCTGCGAACCACGTTCGGCTCGAAGCCGTTCAAGGACAACCTGCCCAAGTCCGATTCGATTCAAGTCGCGCGCCTGAAAGCGGCCGGCGCGATCGTGATCGGCAAGACCAACGCGCCCGAGTTCGGCTACACCGCTTTCACCAAGAACCTGTTGTTCGGTGTCACCCGCAATCCATGGAATCTCGAGCGCACGCCCGGCGGATCATCGGGCGGCAGCTCGGCCGCCATCGCCGGCGGCGTCGTACCGATCGCGACCGGCTCCGACGGCGGCGGCTCCGTGCGAATCCCTGCTTGTTACACCGGATGCTACGGGCTGAAACCGACCTTCGGCAGGATTCCGAACGACCCTACGCTCGGGATGCAACAATGGAACGACACCTCCGTGCATGGAGCGCTCACGCGCACCGTGCGCGACGCCGCGCTTTTCATGGACGCGGTGGTCGGCTATCACCCGGCCGATCCCGACTCCGTGCCGCATCCGGGAATTTCCTATCAGGCCATACTTGACCGCATCCCAAAAAAACTTCGCATCGCATTTCATCCCGACTTCGGCCAGCTCGTGCAGCGCGACGTGGCGCGCGAAATCGAAAAAGCTGTCGCCGTGTTCAAGAACCTCGGCTACGACCTGACGACTATCGATGACCCTATGCCCGATACCGGCCGCGCCTGGATGCAAGTCGGCGCGACGCAAGGCTATGCGATGCTGCATGAATGGCTCGACAAGGATCGCGAGAATTTCGGCCGCGCGTTCGCCACCGGCACCGAAGGCGCGCCGCGCGTCACGTGGAAGCATTACGGCGCGGCGTATCGACGCCGCCGCGAGATCAACGATTGGTGCCAGCGCGTGTTCGAGCGCTTCGACTTGCTGCTATGTCCCGTGCTTCCGACCGAGGCCTTTCCCGCCAAGGGTCCGATGCCGGCCGAGATCAACGGCCAACCGCTCAAGGACCCGCTCAATGCCGTCGTGTTCACCTATCCATTCAACATGAGCGGCCATCCCGCCGCGTCGGTGCGCGCGGGACTCACCGACTCCGGCCTTCCCTGCGGATTGCAGATCGTTGCGGAGCGTTATCGCGAGGACCTTGTCCTGCAGGCTTCGTACGCGTACGAACAGGCGCGCCCCTGGAACAACAAATGGCCCGAGATTTAAGTCAGGCGTAAGCTGACGGACCGGGTTCACGATCAGCCACAACTTTCCCGAAAAAAAGGAGACCACCATGCCGGATTTCAACCAGAAAGCGATGCCGGGACTCAGCGACAAACAGATGGAAGAGTTTCGCGCCAACGATAAAGCGCTGCGCGGATTCAACGACCAGCTGATCGAAGAGTTTCGCGCCAACGGCGGCAAGGTTCTCAGCGGCCCCTTCGTGGGCGCGCCGCTGCTGCTTCTGACTACGACCGGCGCGAAGAGCGGCCGTCCCACTACCACTCCGCTGGTGTACACCAGGGATGGCGATCGAATCGTAATAATCGCGTCGAAGGCCGGAGCGCCGACGCATCCCGCCTGGTTCCACAACCTCAAGGCTCACCCGGCGGTTACGATTGAGATCGGCAAGGAAAAATTCCAGGCCAGGGCCGTCATCACCGCCGACCCCGAGCGCAAGCGGCTGTTCGACGCCCAGGCCAAAGCGATGCCCGCCTTTGTCGGCTACCAGAAGAACACCACCCGTCAAATCCCGGTCATCGTTCTGGAGCGTATCAAGTCGTAACCGACGCTTGCGCGACGGGCTATGCGCCGAATTGCTTGCGCACGGCCTCGAATGCTCGCTCGGTCACGTCCAGGGTCTGCTCGATGTCGCGCTCGGTATGCGCCGCCGAGATGAACCAGTTGTGACGCGGCGCGAAGTACACGCCGCTGCGCGAGCATGCGCCGCAGAAAACCCTGGCGCGATCATGATGGCCCGCGTCGGCCTTGAACGTCATGTACGGCATCGCCGGCGGTCCGGAGTAAGTCACCTCGAGTCCGGCGCCGCGCGCCTGCGCGAGCAGGCCGGTGCGCAGCTTCTCGCCGTTGGTGCGCATCCTCTCTATTCCGCCACCCGCTTGCAGCTCCTTGAGATTCGCCAGCGCCGCCGCCATCGGCACGGCGCTGGTGAAGTACGATCCCGTAAAGAACACTTCCTGCGCTGCCTGCTTGAGACTGTCGCGGCCAAGGCATGCGGCCAGCGGATAGCCGTTGGCAATCGCCTTGCAGTAAGTCGTGAGATCCGGACGCACTCCGAACAACTCGCCTGAGCCGCCCATGTGCAGGCGGAAGCCGGCGCGAACGTCGTCCAGGATGAAGACGATGCCGTTGTCGTCGCAGATTTTCCGCACGCCGGACATAAATCCTTCGACCGGCAACTCCGAGTCGTGGCCGGCGTCGTGCTTGAACGGCGACAGGATTACGCCCGCCATCTTGCCGCGGTTTTCCTCGACCGTGTGGCGCAGGCTCTCGAGGTCGTTGAATCGAAAATAAACCATGTTCGCACGATCTTCCGCCGTCACTCCGCCGGGAAGCGGCGTGCACCATGCATCGGTGCCGTGGTATGCGCCGGCACACATCGCGATCTTCGGCCGCCCGGTCGCTTGACGCGCGACTTCGGTCGCCCAGGTGCATACGTCGGAACCGTTTTTGGCGAACACCGTCCAGTCGGCAAACGGCGTGATCGAGACAAGATGCTCCGCGAGATCGACCCACACCGGCCCCGGCGCGTTGAAGCAGTTGCCGAGTTCCATCTGCCGGCGCGCGGCTTCCTCGACTTTGGGATGCCGATGGCCGAGCACGATTGGGCCGTATGAGCAAAGGTAGTCGATGTACTCGTTGCCATCGACGTCCCAGACGTGCGACCCCTCGCCGCGCGCGAAAAATGACGGGTAAGCGCCCCGGGTTAGCAGCACGGGCGCCTGATGGCCGTAGATGCCGCCGGGAACAACTCTTTTGGCGCGCTCCATCAGCGCGTCACTATGCTCAAATGTGTAGGGTTTCACGGCAACTCCTGTGCGATGATTTTCGCCGCAATGCAAATCCCGTCTGCTGCCGGGCAGACCGTCAGCGAGAATCCTATTTGCCGGCGCAAGCGTCAAGCCTGCAAAATCGAACGGGCCGTGAGTCGCGCGACTCACAGCCCGTATGCGAATGCAATCCGGCTTGATTATTGGCGATATGACGGATCGACCCGCCGCTGCGACGGCGGCAGTGCGCCGACGCGCACCAACTCGTCGCGCAGCTTGGCGCGCGACAGCGGCTTGCACAGGACGGCAGACGCGCCGAGTTGATAGCTCTCCGCAATATCGCGGTCGTACAGCGAGCTCGTGATAACGAACATCGGCACCGCCGTCAGCGCCTCGTTCGCTCGCGTCGCCTGCAACACGGAGAAGCCGCCGTTGTCAGGCAAACGCAAATCCACCAAAAACAAATCCGGGCGATCCTGCTCGGTGAACTGCGCGATCATGAGCAATGCCTCGTCGGCATTCGACGCATGCACCAATTCGATATCGTCGCCCAGCACCTGCCTTACTACGGTGAGCGCGATAAAAACGTGGTCCGGATTGTCTTCGACGAGAAAAATCCTGACCGCAGAGTTCAACAGACTCGATTCTTTGTCTTGTTCCTTATCCTTCTCTTGATCACTCATAATCCCCCATCACCTGACAAATCCGTGGCAGTCGATTCTTAAAACATGCCAACTAGCGACGCCTGGACGAGGTCGGATGAGACCCCACCTTAACTAAGTCATCCAATTGCCGTGCCATTTACCACGGCGTTATATTCAAATCGCGACATGACGAGGGACGACGTGCCTACTCGACCCATGATGCTGCGGAGCCAGTTGTAACTCTCGATGACCCGCAAATCGCCGATTTGGACGTTGAACATCAGTTCCATCCTGCATACCGCTGCCGCTTCTTCAATGCGTCAACCTGCCGCATGCGATTGCTTGTGTCAATTCTGCTACATTCGTCACTGCGAGTGTGCCCAGCCGACACATGATGCTAATCATTGATATTGGAAAATGACTCGCCGAGCCAAATCCAGGCGGGGAAAGGATCGCAGCATTGGGAATCTTGGCGAGCTTCCTGGAATCAAGTTTCTTTAAGCATCCCCTATTGCGAAAGTACACCGCTCTGGTCAATGAAGACCTGAGGGCAACGTACTCGCGTGACATCCAGAAATGGCTCCTCGTCGCGCCTATCATCGGTATCCTGACCGGCCTCATCATCACCGGGATCGCCGTGCTCATCCTCGACATCATCTGGGCGACACTACTTCCCTACTACCTTGCCCATCATTGGGCAATCGTGGCCGGACTCGTCGCCGGCTTCTTCGTGACGGGGCTGATAATGCAGTTTCGCACGCCCGACCCCGACGAACACTCGACTGAGGAGATCGTTCGCTCCTACCACGAGCATCTGGGCGACATCGACATGCATCCGTTCTGGTGGAAGTTGCTCGCCGCGGTGACCACGGTCGGCTCGGGCGGCAGCGCGGCGCTTGAAGGACCAAGCATTTACAGCGGCGGCGCGATCGGATCGTGGCTATGGACCAAGCTGCGCCGTTTCGGTCTGGAAACGCGCGACCGCCGCATCATGTTGATCAGCGGCGCGGCGGCGGGCATGTCGGCGGTGTTCCGCGCTCCGCTTACCGGCATCGTGTTCGCGCTCGAGATGCCGTACAAGGACGACCTCGCGCACGAAGCGCTGCTGCCGTCGCTGATCGCGTCGGTGGTCGCTTACGCAACGCTGGTGTCGATCGTCGGCGCCACGCCGTTGTTCGGTTTCGCGGGCAGCACCAGCTTCCGGGCAATCGACGTCGCATGGTCAGCGCTGCTCGGCGCTGGAATCGGGCTCATCGCAATCGTCTTCGACATCACGTTTCGCCGCGTGCGCATGTTTTTCATCACTGCCAGGATACCGCATACACTCAAGCTCACGATCGGCGGACTCGGCACCGCGCTATGCGGCCTCGCGTTCGTGACGATTTACAACGGCCCGCTCATTCCGATCGGTCCCAACTACGAAGCCGTCCGCTACGTACTCAGGCATCCGATTCCGACCGAAGTGCTGCTGGCATTCGCCGCGTTGAAGCTGCTCGCGACGATTTTCTCGCTCGGCTCGGGCGGCGTCAGCGCGATGTTCGTGCCGCTGTTGCTGGTCGGCGGAGCGATCGGCAACGCCTACGCGCAATCGGTCGTTCACTCGCCGACGCACGATCTGTATGCCGCGGTCGGAATGGCGGCGTTCCTCGCGGCCGGATACAAAGCTCCGCTCACCGCAGTGGTCTTCGTCGCGGAAACCACCGGCGGCCATTCCTACATCATCCCGAGCCTCATCGGCGCCGCGGTCGCCTACGCAATCTCGGGCGAGGCGTCGGTCTCCGGCGATCAGCATCTTCACGAGACCGCCAAACTCGCGGAGCTATCCGGGATGGCGGTGCGGGACGTGATGCAGCGTCGCGTCATTTCCGTGCAATCCCGCTCAACCATCCGCGAATTCGTCGCCAGCGTCGCGGCCCGTCATCGGCACACGTTCTTCCCGGTGTACGAAGGCGACCAGGCCGTTGGGACGATTTCCGTATCCGCTCTCAGCCGGGTCGCCCCCGCGGATTGGGACAAAATCACCGTCGGCGAATTCGCGGACCGCGGCGCGATTCGCGTGACCGACGACTGCGACTTGAGCGAGGCGCTGCGGCTGCTGGTGCGCGAGCGCGGCGCGCAGATGTTGCTGGTGACGGACGGCGCCGGCGCTCTCAATGGAATCGTGACCAAGACCGACATCCTGCGCGCCGTGAAACAGTGAAACGGTGAAGATGCCGCAGGCCGTGGGAACTTAGTTCACGACGTTGACGGGATGGCCGTCGAGAAATGCGCGCACGTTGGCGATCGCGGTATCGAGCAGCCGCGTTCGCGCTTCCCTAGATGCCCACGCGATGTGCGGTGTCACGATGCAATTCTTCGCACGTAAAAGCGGATTGTCTGGGGAGGGCGGCTCTGTCGAAAGCACGTCAACCGCGGCGCCCGCGATACGCCCGTTGTTGAGCGCATCGGCCAGGTCCTGCTCGATGACTAACGGACCACGCGACGTGTTGATGAGAAAGGCGCTGGGTTTCATCATCGCCAATGATTTAGCATTGATAATTCCCTGGGTTTGTGGAAGCAGCGGGCAGTGCAGGCTCACGACATCGGCTTGCCGCAGGAGCTCATCGACTTCGCACCATCGAAAGCCAGGCCAGTCGGGAACCGGGCTGCTGGCCGCACCGGCAGCAATCACCCGCATTTGGAACGACAGGGCGATCGCGGCCACGCGCCGGCCAATCTGACCGAGACCTATTATCCCGATCGTCTTGCCCGCCAGCTCGACCAAGGGCGTTTTCCAGAAGCTGAAATCCTTCGATCGCGACCACTCTCCCGCGCGCGTCGAGTCGGCGTGAAGGGCCACGTGATGGCACAGCTCGAGAAGCAGCGCAAAGGTGAATTCCGCAACCGAGGCGGTGGCATAGGTCGGGATATTGGTGACGGAGATCTTGAGCTCGCGTGCCGCTTGCACGTCGACTACGTCGTACCCGGTGGCCAGCACGCCGATATAACGGGTACTTTTGAGCTGCCGGATAATTTGCGCCGACAGCCGGGTCTTGTTGGTCAGCACGATTTCGGCTTCGTGCGCGCGCGCTACAATCTGATCGTCTGCGGTACGGTCAAAGACTTGCAGCTCGCCAATCGCGCGCAGTGCCTCCCAGTTCAAGTCGCCCGGATTCAACGCATGACCGTCGAGAACAACTATCTTCGTGACGGTCATCTCGATCCCGCGTGGCCCTCAATACGCGCCGAGCGCGGCGACGCGCTCGCGATGGTACGCGGGCGAGCCGAAGCACGACTCGTTGAAGCGCGCGCGCTTGAACCACAGATGCATGTCGTGCTCCCAGGTGAAACCGATGCCGCCGTGCATCAGAACGGCGCGGTCGGTGCCGCGGCTGTAGATATCGCACAGCCGCGCTTTCGCCATCGCAGCCGTGCGCGAGGCGTCCGCCGCGCCGATGTCCTGAGCGTAGGCGGCGTACCAGAGCATCGCGCGCGCAGGTTCGAGGTCGGCGACGATTTCGGCGGCCGCGTGCTTGAGCGCCTGGAACGATCCGATCGGTTTGCCGAACTGCTCGCGGACTTTTGAGTATTCCACCGCCATCTCGAGCGCGCGTTCAGTCCCGCCGAGCGAGTCGGCAGCGACCGCGACCGCGGCGACGTCGATCAGTTTCGCGAAGAGATCGGTTCCGCCGCCAAGCCGCTCGGCGGGTGCGCCCTTGAGCTCGACGCTGGAGACGCGCCGCGTCAGATCGAGATTCTTGAGCAAACGGGTCGTCACGCCCGGCGCTTTTGTATCGACGACAAACAGGAAAATATTGCGAGCATTATCTTTGGCGGCGACGACGATGAAGTCGGCGACGTTGGCATACGGCACGAACATCTTGGCGCCGTTGAGACGCCATCCCGAGCCGTCTTTGGCCGCAATCGTCGCGATGTCAACCGGATCGATGCTGGCGGCGCGCTCGACGACCGCGACCGTGCCGATTGCTTTGCCCTCGGCGAGCGCGGTGAGCCATTTCCAATTGAGCCGTTCGGAGCCGCCGAGTTTGAGCGCGCTGGCCGCGAGCACCGACGAGAACAGGAACGGCCCCGGCATCGCCGCGTAGCCGCCCTCTTCGAGAATCATCGCCATGTCGAGCATCCCGAGTCCCGCGCCGCCGAATTTCTCGGGAACGACCAGCCCGCTCCATCCGAGCTTCGCGATCTGGGCGTAGAGTTCGCGCGGATAGCCGTCATCGGTGGCCATTGTTTTGCGCACGAACGCGGCAGGGCATTCGCCGCTCAGAAACGCGCGCGCGCTTTCCTTGAGTTGCTGTTGTTCTTCGCTGAGTCCGAAATCCATGATTGTTCTCTCTCCAAATTTGGCGCCGCTGCACTCTCACCCGGCTCAACGGGATTTCGGCATTTTCAGGCCGCGCTCCGCGATGATGTTTTTCTGGATGTGCGACGTGCCGCCGCCGATCACCAGCCCGAGCGAGAACATCCACTCATACGGCCAGTAGCCGTGATCGAGCACGGCTTCGTCATCGCGCGCGAGCATCGAGTAGTCGCCCATCGCCTCCATCGCGGCGGTGGCGAGGTCGTGATTCAGCTCGGTGCCGACCAGCTTGTTGATCATTGCCTCGACGCCGGGATTCTTGCCGCGAATCTGATCGGTCAGTTGGCGCAGTGCGTGAAAGCGCATCGCCTCGACGCGGATCTCCAGCTCCACGAGCCGTTGGCGAAAGACGGGGTCCTCGGTGAGCGGACGGCCGCCGCGCTCGATCGATTTGGCCAATGCGAGCAGGCGATTGAAGCGCTGCTCGCTGCCGCTGGCGGAGCCGAGCATGTTGCGCTCGTGAAAGAGCGTGGCGTTGGCGACGATCCATCCTTCGTTGAGCTTGGCGACCAGGTTTTTGCGCGGCACGTGGACGTTGTCGAAAAACACTTCGTTGAAGCCGCGATCGCCGGTCATCTGAACCAGGGGACGCACGGTGATTCCCGGCGTGTGCATGTCGATAAGCATGTATGAGATGCCGCGATGCTTGGGCGCTTCGGGGTCGGTGCGCACCAGGCAGAACATCATGTCGGCGTATTGCGCGCCCGACGTCCAGACTTTCTGACCGTTGACGACGAATTCATCGCCGACGATTTCCGCGCGCGTCTTCAGCGCGGCGAGGTCGGAACCCGCGCCGGGTTCGGAGTAACCCTGGCACCAGATTTCCTCGGCGCTGAGAATCTTCGGCAGGTAGCGCTGCTTCTGTTCCTCGCTGCCCCACGAGATAAGCGTCGGCCCGAGCATCGAGAGTCCCAATTGGCCGACGAGATACGGCATCTTGGCCCGGACCATCTCGTCGTTGACGATCGATTGGCGCACGGGATCCAACGCCTGGCCGCCGTATTCCCTGGGCCATGCGAGCGCGACGTAGCCGGCCTCGTACAATCGGCGCTGCCAGACCTTGGCCTTGGCGATCCAGGCTTTGTCGTCGCGGCCATCGCTGTCGGCGGACAGGCCGCTGCTCGGCAGGTTCTCGGCGAACCAGCTGCGGACCTTTAGCCGAAATGCTTCTTCTTCGGACGTGAATTGAAGATCCATGTGCGAGACACTCCTGCGGTCGTGATTGCGCTTGGGGTCGGGCGTACCGCGGCTTGCCGCCCAGCATAGTCAATACCACGTCGCCGCGAAAAGGCACGGGTGACCCCTGCACTCAGTGTTAAGAGAGAGCCAGCGAAGTTTGCTCTGAGCCCTTCGACTTCGCTCAGTATAAACTCCGTCGCAGGGTTCTATTAGAGCAATTCGTGGGGGATCGATTGCCCGCTCAGATCGGCGTTGTTAGAGTTTTTTTGATATCGATCACAATCCAGTTTTGCCGATAGACCGGGGTTCACGAGATGGCAACGACGATCACCAACGAATGCATCAATTGCGGAGCGTGCGAGCCGGAATGTCCTAACACGGCGATCTACGCGGGCGGAGCGCCGTGGGATCTCAACGGCGCGACCAGTCCCGCGATCGCGCAGGACATCTATTACATCGTGCCGTCGAAGTGCACCGAATGCGTCGGCTTTTTCGACCATGAAGCGTGCGCGGCGGTATGTCCCGTCGATTGCTGTATCCCCGACCCGGCCAACGTAGAGACCGAA
>Ga0187862_10001195_pt1 | contig 27754 bp, 20 predicted proteins | sample June2016WEW_10_1_FD_133003 | JGI IMG/M metagenome (GOLD analysis project Ga0187862, IMG submission 133003) | Peatland microbial communities from SPRUCE experiment site at the Marcell Experimental Forest, Minnesota, USA - June2016WEW_10_150 | ecosystem: Environmental > Terrestrial > Soil >...
CCTTCATGTTGATTTCGCATGACAAGACACAGATAGCCCTGGAAAATGCCGCGCGAGCTCTCTGGATGAATTCCACCGGTGGAACGGCATTCATCCTGGCCATCATTTATCTTTACATGACTCAAGGGGGTGCTTCGGCCCTGTCGGTTCAAAACATCATTGGAGGAGGCCTACATAGTGCGGCCTTGATCCTGCCGGTAGCTCTTCTTTGCTTCGCCGGGTGCACCAAGTCTGCACAAATGCCGTTTCAATCCTGGCTTCTTGGAGCAATGGTTGCGCCCACGCCGGTTTCAGCACTGCTCCATTCCAGCACCATGGTTAAAGCAGGGGTGTATCTGGTGCTCAGGCTTGCCCCCGCTTATGCCGGAACTCTGGTGAGCACCGCCATAGCGATAGTCGGGGCGTTCACCTTTTTCGGCACCTCTGCGCTTGCAATCAGCCAGACAACAGGCAAGCGGGTCCTCGCCTACTCGACCATCGCCAACCTGGGCCTGATCATAGCCTGTGCCGGCATAAACACACCGTTGTCAATAGCCGCAGCGATTCTGCTCATTATTTTCCACGCCATTTCCAAAGGTATGCTGTTCCTCTGCGCCGGGACGATCGAGCACCAGATCTGGAGCCGCGAGATCGAAGACATGGAGGGCCTCGCCTCCAAAGCCCCCCTTGTCACCCTCATTACCGCAGTGGGGATGCTGTCCATGTTCCTGCCTCCCTTCGGAATGGTGCTTGGTAAATGGATCGCCCTCGAAGCGGCCTACAAGGTTCCCCTGGCGGCAGTTTTGTTTGTACTGGCAAGCGCTTTGACCATCGTTTTCTGGACAAAGTGGCTGGGAAGGCTTCTGCAAGTCGTACCCAAATTGGGATGGCCGCTCGAAAAGCTTTCCCCCAGCTATTCGGTTCCCTTGTGGACTTTATTTGTAGGTATTTTTGTCGTCGGTTTCGGGATCGGGCCTATTTATCAGTACTTCATCGCATCAGCCACCAGCGACGTCATCGCCGGTAACAGCATGATCGGTTCGGGCTGGGCTAACATCGTGCTGACAGGCTCTTCAGCAGTGCAGACAGGGGCTGCGGTCCGGGGATCTTTCCCCGTGTGGGCCCTCTACCTGGTATTGGGTGTTGCCTTGTTCCTGCCCATGTTGTTCTTCGGATTGAAGCCCACCCAGTTGCGGCAGGTCTATCTTTGCGGCGAACAAACAGGCGGCACCGATACGGATGAATGGTGCGCTGAATGCGATATTAAGACCAAATTCATACTGGGCGGCTACTACTTCCAGGCAACACTCGGAGAAAAAACCTTGAATCCCTGGGTAAATTCAGTAGCCATTTTTCTTCTGGCCATCATGATTGCATGCGGGGTGATCTCGAAATGAATCAGCTCATATTAGTCATCGCAACAATAGTTCTTGCTCCCATTGTCGGCGGCCTGCTTTTCGGGATCGACAGAAGGATTACTGCAAGGTTGCAGGGTCGATTCGGTCCCCCTATTTTGCAGCCTTTCTATGATATCTTAAAGCTCTTGGGCAAAGATAGCATAGCGGTGAGCAAAATGCAGTTCGTGTGGATTTACGCGTATCTGGTTTTGATGATCGCGAGCCTGCTCTGTCTCGTTCTGCAGTCCGATTTTCTCGTGCTTGTCTTCCTGCTGGGATTTGCCGGTGTTGCACTGGTTCTGGGCGGGTTCAGCACCAAGTCTCCTTACTCCCATTTCGGGGCCAACAGGGAGCTGCTTCAGATATTGGCCTACGAACCCGTGCTCCTGCTTCTCGCAATAGCGATTTATGCGCAAAACGGGACCTTTCTCATAAGCGAGATCGTTGCCCACGAGCAACCTCTGCTCCTGCCTTTGTGGCCTTTGTTCATCGCGGTCCTGTATGTCTTGACCATAAAGATGCGCAAATCCCCGTTTGATATTTCCACCTCGCATCACGCACACCAGGAGATAGTAAAGGGAATTACCACCGAATATTCAGGTCCTTTTTTGGCTCTCTATCATCTGGCGGAATGGTATGAAATCGTGCTGGTGCTGGGCGTAGTAGTTCTGTTTTGGGCTAATCCCCTTTGGATAGGCCTATTGATAGCGTTTGCCGCGTTCCTGCTCGAACTCGTAGTCGATAACATTGCGGCCAGAATGACAGCGCGGTGGATGGTGCGTCTTAGTTGGTCGGTTGGATTGACTCTCGGAATCCTCAATGTTGCTTATCTCTATATCATAAAGGGGGTATTTTAAGACAAATGGGTTTGATAAAAAAATCTCGCGCGAAATCACCATGGATCATGCACTTCGATAACAGCTCCTGTAATGGCTGTGACATCGAGGTGCTCGCTTGTCTGACTCCTCTCTATGACGTGGAACGCTTCGGCATTGTCAACATGGGCAACCCAAAGCATGCCGATGTCCTGCTGATCACCGGACCCGTGAACATGCGTACGGCGCGCGTGCTCAAGAATCTCTATGAGCAGGTCGCCAACCCTAAAATGGTTATTGCCGTTGGGACCTGTGCCTCTTCAGGAGGAGTGTTCCATAACTGCTATAACGTCCTTGGCGGCGTTGATAAAGTAATACCTGTAGATGTTTACATTCCGGGCTGTGCAGCCCGTCCGGAAGCAATTATCGATGGAGTTGTGATGGCGCTCCAGAGCCTTACCGAGCAGCGCCATCTTTGGGTGACATGCCCTCATTGTCAAACAGAACACGAGGTAACGGACCAGCGATGGAGAATCTAATCAAAATAGACAAGAGCGCAATAGTGAGCGAAGGCAGGGAATTGCTTGCTGCCGGAGCCAAGTTTGTTACTGCCGTATGTAATGATCTGGACGCAGAGATGGAGGTGACTTATTTCTTCAGCTCAAACAGGGGCACGGAAATGAAGGGCCTGCGGTGTACGGTTGCCAAAGGTGAAGAAGTCCCCAGTTTGACGGGGGAAACTCTTGCCGTGGTGCTGATTGAAAATGAACTGCAGGAACTCTTCGGCCTGAAGGTCAAAGGCATCGCCATCGATTACGGCGGACACATGCTTTTAGCACACGACAGTCCCACCACGCCTATGTTGAAAGAAAAGAAGGCTGAGCCGAAAGGAGAGAAGAACTAATGGCTACGCGTACTGTAGTCCCCTTTGGCCCCCAGCATCCGGTGCTTCCCGAACCCATACAGTTGCGACTTACCTATGAAGATGAGAAGGTGGTGGAGGTTACCCCGGTTATCGGCTACGGCCATCGAGGCATAGAGAAGGCTTGCGAATTAAATGAATATAGCAAAAATATTTACCTCTGCGAGCGCGTTTGCGGGATCTGCAGCTATCAACACAGCGCAACCGTGGTTGAGGTAATGGAAAGGTTGTGGCCGATCGACCTGACCCCCAGGATCAATTACCTGCGCACCATCTGGTCTGAAATGGCCCGTACCCACAGCCACCTCCTCTGGCTTGGATTGCTGGCCGATGCGTTCGGTTTCGAAAGCATGTTCATGCAGTTCTGGCGCATAAGGGAAAAAGTGCTCGATCTTCTTGAACATACTACCGGGCACAGGGTTATCCAGTCTGTCAACATCGTTGGCGGCGTGCGGCGGGATATCGATGAACTGCAAAAAAGAATGATTGCCAATGTTCTTGCGGAGGTCCGCAAAGAAAGCCAATCCTTGATAAAGGCGCTTATACAAGACTACACGGTCAAAAAGAGAACTGTTGGGGTAGGGGTTCTCACCAAAGAGCAGGCCGTTTCACTTGGCTGCGTAGGTCCAACGCTCAGGGCAAGCGGGGTGTCCGAAGATGTCCGCTTGACCAAATACCATGCATACGGGGAATTGAATTTCGAACCTATAGTGGAAAGCTCCGGGGACTGTTATGCCCGTGCGGCGGTCCGAGCCAGGGAACTCTTCCAGTCAATCGATCTGCAGTTGGAGGCCCTGTCAAAATTGCCGGAAGGTGAAATAGCTGTAAAGGTAAAAGGCAATCCTCCGCCAAATGAAGCGGTCATGCGCACGGAAGCCCCACGGGGAGAGCTCTTTTACTATGCGAAAGGAAACGGCACACGCAAATTGGAACGCATGAAGATACGCACGCCGACCTATGCCAACCTTCCAGCGGTCTTGGTCTTGTTGCCGGGTTGCCAGTTGGCTGATGTGCCGGTTAATGTCCTCTCCATTGATCCATGCATCTCTTGTACGGAGAGATAAGAAACCAAAAGGAGCATATGAACCAATGCCTGTGATGCTACCTACCGTCCTGAGGAATTTGTTGGATGGTCCGGCAACGAGGCTCTACCCTATGCAGGTGCGAGAGCCTTTCCAAAACGCCAGAGGCCACGTTGTCTTTAATGATGAGAAGTGTACGCTTTGTAGTGTGTGCGCTCTCCGGTGTCCCGCCGATGCGATTGATATCGATAAGGAAAGCAGGACGCTGAGCTTTCATCCCGCTCGCTGCATAGTGTGCGAAGTCTGTGTCCTCGGCTGTCCCAGCGATGCAATCACCTTGATTTCCAAATGGCGTACACCTTTTTCCAGAAAGCCGGTGGAGGTTCATGAGGCACGAGGGAAAAAGCCTCGTACGCCAATGTAAAAAAGCCAAAAGGACCGTTGCGTTTCCTCCTGGAACCGCTGCACTTTCCGTCCGGGGGGTTTTTCGCTTTGAACCGCTGCTTTGTAGATTTGCTTTGAGGCCTTGCTGCCCGCCACCCTTTAGTAATAAAAAGGGCAGCAAGGCCAGTTTCGTTGATTGGGGGAGATTTTTGAACCTGTAAAAACCATGCTTACGCCGCCCTATTCCTCGTAGCTGTAGACTGCGCTGCAAAAAATTAAATCGTTTTCTGACTGAAAATAGGCCAATTTGGGGAGAATCTTATTTCTTCTGGGGTGGTACCATTTATATTTGACCCACCCGCTGCCTTTAGCTTTGGCATCCTCCACAATCTCTTTGTTAAACGTCTTGCCGTCGGAATCCTTAACGCCAAGAAAATCCAGTCCAACGAATTTGTCGTTGACCCCGTGCGCGAGCATTATACCGGCAGGGCTCAAAACAAAAACATAAAGATCGCCCTGAACAAACATTCCGTTGGAATTGGAAAACTCAGCCAAAGCAACATCTTTGCCAACCAACCTGTAAAAGTCTATGGCCTGTTCCACCCAGTATTTCGCATACTCCTCGGGTCTCTCGTACATTTAATTCTCCTTTGATAAAGGATGCTAACTTTGGTCTGCGGATGAATCAGAGCCCGTATCGATGCTGGTTTAGTCCCGGCGGCTATTCATCCGTTGCAGGCACAATCGATCCGACTTATTTAAAGCTTTATTTCACATGGCCGGCCCTTTGTCAAGGGTATCAAGTGAATACACTCATTTACACGGGAGCAAAAAACCCTTAAACAGGTAATTGATCGATACACAAATACCAAAAAGGCGGCAATTGATGGCTATAATAGCAATCGTTGGAAGAACGAACGTCGGCAAATCCACTCTTTTCAACAGGATAAGCAAAAGCAGCAAAGCCCTGGTCGATGACTTGCCGGGAGTCACCAGGGACAGGAATTATGCCCGGGGAGTGTGGGACGAAAAAAGCTTCACCCTTGTTGATACGGGGGGGTTCATCATCAAGGACGATTGCCTTTTCGACCAGAGCACACGCGAGCAAATCTTCCACGCCCTGCAGGAAGCCGACATGCTTCTTTTTGTGGCAGACGGCAAAACGGGGCTGCATCCGGAGGACTCCGCCCTTCTTAACCTGCTGCGCCGTACCTCAAAGCCCATTTTCTTTGCGGTAAACAAAATAGACGGCCCGGAGCAGCAGGGTCCTTTGGCCGATTTTTACGCCCTCGGGGTCCAGGACATCTACCCAATCAGCGCGGCACACGGGTTTGGGGTCGGTGAGCTTGTCTCCGATATGGTCAAGCTTATCCCTGAACCCGACAGCCTGGAAGCCGGTGAAGAAGCTGAGGTTTCGGAAATTCGTATATCCATTCTAGGCCGACCCAATGTAGGGAAATCGACCCTGGTGAACCGAATTCTCGGCACCCCGCGCGTCATTGTCAGCCCAATTCCCGGAACTACGCGAGACGCGGTTGATACGCTCTTTGAGCGCGACGCCCGCAAATACCTGTTAATAGATACGGCGGGCATAAGGAAAAAGGGGAAAACGAAGGAAAAACTTGAGAAGTTAAGCATAATCAAGGCGCTTCAAAGCATTGACAAAAGCCATATCTGCGTTCTGTTGATCGACGCCTCCGAAGGCGTGGCCGACCAGGACCTCCACATTGCGGGCTATATCCAGGAACGCTATAGGGCGTGCATCGTCGGGGTAAACAAATGGGACGCCTTTGACTCAAACCCCAAGACACGCAAAAATTTTCTGGAAGATTTGAAGTGGCGTTTCCGCTTCATGCCCTTCGCTCCGATCCTGACTTTTTCGGCCCTTACCGGCAAAGGCACGCAAAAAGTCCTCCCAACGGTCCACGAGGTTTTCGGGCAATACAACAGCCGAATTACAACCGGCATCCTCAACAGAGCGCTCCAGGAAGCTGTCAGCGCACATGAGCCTCCGATAGTACGCGGCCGCAGGCTCAAGTTTTTTTACGGAACACAGGCCGGGACCCGCCCCCCAATGTTCGTTCTGTTTTGCAACTACCCCAACAGCATCCACTTTTCCTACGAGCGATTCTTGCTAAACAGGTTCAGAGAAAGCTTCGGGCTGGATAAAACACCATTGCGGCTCGTATTTCGAGGCAGGACACAAAGGGACAAAAAAGAATAGCATGGAGCAAGAAGCGAGGAGCAAGAAGAATGGAGCTAAAGCTTCACGCTTCCTGCTGCCCGCTTCACGCTTCATGCAAACTGCTATATTTTCCAGCAAACACTGACTGTTGTTCCGATTTTCCGAATGGATTCAATCTCAAATTCTCCCCCGGACAGCTCTGCTCGCTCACGCATGGATCTAAGGCCGAATTTGGCGTCCTGTCCCTTTGAGGCGGCTGCGGCCCGATCGAACCCCACCCCGTCATCTCTGACGTGCAATACAATACATCCATCTTCGAGTGAAAGACCCAGACATATTTTCCGGGCCCGGCTATGCTTGGCCGAATTGTTCATCGCCTCCTGGATGATTCGAAATATGATGATTTTCAGGTTTTCCGGGACCTGAGACTCTTCAAGCCTGATATCTTTTTCAACCGGGATACCGGTGTAAATGCACTCAAACCCTCTGCAAAACCACCCTATAGTGGCTATTATTCCAAAATCGTCGAGCAACGAGGGCCGAAGGTCCGTCATGATGCGCCTGGACTCATCAATGGCCTGCTCCATTGCCCTTGACAGAGTCATGAAACTTTCCCGGACCTCAGGATTCTCAGTGAGCCTCGCCGCAGCGTTCTCCACGCAAAACTTGACGGCGCTGAGCGATGAGCCGATGCTGTCGTGTATCTCCCTTGCGATTCTCTTTCGCTCGTCTTCCTGGGCGCGAAGTAGCTGTGAAGCAAGAACTTTCAGCTCTTCCCTGGATTCTCTCAGCTCCATAAGGGTTTGTGCAAGCTCTTGAGTCCTTTGCTGAACGCGCAATTCCAGATTGTCACGGGCGATCCTTAGTTCTTCCTGGATACGCTTCAATTCGCTTATATCTCTCCAGGCGGCCACCGCGCCTGTTACATTCTCTAAACTATCCCTAATGGGACCCGCGCTAACGAGTACGGGAATGTTGTCTTCAGAGAGCACCTTAATAGAGTGCTCCTGGTCTGAGACGACCTTTCCAAGCAGAGCGGCGTCCCTTATCGGCTCCAGCAAACCGGAGATCTCAGGCCACAGGTCCGCCACGGACAAATCCAGATCGGTGAGCGACTGGGTGCGTTTTTGTTCCGCACCGGCGAGGCCGACCATGTCAACAGCGTACCTGCTTAGCGCCTGCACCTGCAGACCCGGCGAATCGACAAGGACTATGCCCACCGGAATGTGTTCGAGCAGGGCTTCCAGGATCGCCTGGCGCCCTTCGGCCTCGCGAGCCCGCCTCTCTGCGTCTGCCCGCGCTTCCGCGTGCTGAATGGTTCTTTGCCTGACAAGCTCCTCGAGGTTGCTCTTGTGCTGCTTTAGCTCTTCTTGGATCCGCTTGCTCATTATGGCGTAACGGATGGAACGTTCCAGGATGGGGGCCGTAAATTCGCCCTTCGCCAGGAAATCGGATGCACCCGCTTCCATGGCCTTCAGATCGATCTCATAGTTCCCGTACGCCGTAAGGAAGATGATAGGCGCCTTGCAGCCGCCCTCAACGGCTTTCTCCAAAAGACCAAGACCCGTATGGGCTCCGATAAAATAATCAAGAAGAAATACGTCGTACTCTCCCGTGCAAATTGCCTCCAGCCCCGCTTCATATGTATTGACCCAGGCAACTTTGAATTTAGTATTCTCCGCCTCGGCAAGCATATCGGCAATTAAGAGAAAATCCTCTTGGTCATCATCGATCAGCAGAACGCTAACCTGATCTGTCATCCCGGCTCCTGCGTCAAAAGTTTTCCACTTCTTATATACGAATCGCTCCTGGATTACAATCCTTGCATGGCCCCTGCTTAAATTCCCCTGCCCCAATCAAAGCTTAGTGCAGGCCCACATGGAGCCACCTGCCTCCATTTGTGCATAAGTACAAGTAAGACACGCTACTTAAACCCGTAAAACTCATGAAAATGGTGTACGGGTCCATGTCCCCGGCCAAGGGGCAGTCCCCCTGCAATGGCTCCCGCGACGTAGGTTTTTGCCCCTCCGACAGCATCCTCCACTGTTGACCCCTTCGCTAGAAATGCCGCTATGGCCGAAGCGAACGTACAGCCCGTACCATGAGTATGGGGTGTACGATACCGGGGTCCGAGGTATTCACGAAAATTTCGGCCGTCGTAGAGCAGGTCAACCGGGTTTCCCTGCAGGTGGCCTCCTTTAATGACCACATATTTAGGCCCCAACTGCCTTAGTTTCACGGCAGCGCGCTTCATATCCTCAGCACATACGACCCGCATGCCCGTCAGCGTCTCCGCCTCATGCAGATTCGGCGTGATTACCAATGCTATCGGGAAAAGTTGGGACACCAGGACCTCGATCGCATCTGCCTTCAAAAGCCTGTCTCCGCTCTTTGCAACCATTACCGGATCGACAACCACATTTTGGAGATCGAGGTCCTTCAGATCGAAGCAGACCCTCGATATGATCGCAGCACTGGAAAGCATACCCGTTTTCACGGCATCAGCTCCGATGTCCAAAATAACTGAGCGAATCTGCGATGAGACGAAATCAGCGTCTATTTCGATAATTCCGTCTACTCCAAGCGTGTTTTGAGATGTCAGGGCCGCTATGGCGCTCATGGCGTAAACACCCAAGGCCGAAAATGTCTTCAAGTCGGCCTGAATGCCGGCGCCCCCGCCCGAATCAGATCCCGCTATAGTGAGCGCTCTGGGTATTTTCATCTTTAAGAGACTCTATGGTTTCAACCAAAATGGTCCCACCCTTTCACCGACTGGACAATCCGCTTTCCATCGGCAAGCAGGACCCATACCTCACCGGTTTCGCCTGTTATTCTCCCTATTTGCGTGCATGACGTCCCGGTCTTATCAAGCAACATTTTTTTAAGACCCCGAACAGCCTGCGGGCTGGAGGTGAACATGAGTTCATAGTCTTCGCCCCCCGAAAGGACCCATTCCAGCCAATCCGCACCAGCCCTTTGGGCCACTTCCAAAATCGCAGGGCTAACCGGAAGGCTTGCAGCCTCGATTTCTGCTCCCTTTCCGCTGGATTTGCAAACATGATAAAGATCGCCAATAATTCCGTCACTTACGTCTATCATGGATGTGACCTGGCCGGAACGAGCAAGAAGTTGTCCCTCGGCCAGACGCGGCTGAGGGCACAGATGTCTTTCCAGAAGCTTCTGCCTGCACGCAGAACTCACAGCGAGGTCCGGCCGCAGGATCAGTTCCAGACCAGCCCTGGACTCTCCGGGGGAGCCGGTTAACAATATAGCGTCCCCGGCACGGGCCGTGCTCCTAAGTGTGAGCCGCTCAGGAGCGACCAACCCAAGGAGTGTGAAATCCACTACGATGATAGATTCCATGCGGCTCAAATTCCCACCCGTAATAAATGCGCCCGCCAGTGCCGCCTGCTCTCGCATACCGCGATACAACTCTTCAACATATCCGACTTCGGTGCTCCCGGGAATCGCAAGCGAGACGAGCGCCCAGCGCGGATCGCCTCCCATTGCGGCTATATCGCTCACATTTATCGCCGCCGCTTTGCGCCCCAACTGATACGGGGTTGTGGCCTCGCGGGTGAAATGCACACCCTCAACCTGAATATCGCAGGTCGCGAGCAGGTATTCCGGCCCGGAGGCATCGAGTACGGCCACATCGTCCCCAATTCCTCTGACCACCCCGGCCGCGTGCTCCGCAAGCATGCCCGATATACGGCCGAGCAGCCCGAACTCTCCGATTTCCCTTACCAGCACCTTATTTCTCCCGTACTTTCTTATAAGTTTTCACCCTTATAAATATACTGCATAATAAGGGAGTGCCCTATTCTTTTTTGGACGGACCCACTTATGGAATGCATTAGAAATCACAATGCACAGATACGGTAAGCTCACCTGCCCGTTCATCCGGGACCGCCATAATTTGGAATCGCGGTTATTGACTCAGGTCGTCTCTCGCGATTATATTAAACGGCCAAAATCTATCCGTCGGCCCTTGCACTGACGCAAAGCATAGTATTATTCACCCACGGATGGCAGATCGCCCTGTGGGTAATTTTTTGATGAGGAGAACGAAATGAAAAAAGCTGGGTTAATAGCTTCAGCACTGTTAATTTTTGTACTTTTAGGCGCCTATGGCTTTTACTTTTCCTCCGCTGCCGACAAGACATCCGAGAAAGCCGCCGGAAATGATGATGCCGCCACTAAACAAAATGAAGCAAACAATGCCGCAATAGTCAATGGGAAGGCCATCCCGATGTCAGATTATCAGGCGGATATCGACCGGCTTCACCGGCAGATATCCATGACCGGCCGCCAGCCTGACGCAAAAGAAATGCAGGCATTAGAGCAAAGAATTCTTGATGACCTCATCGCCCGCGCACTCCTCAAGCAGGAAACACTGAAGAAAGGAATCAAGGTCGATGATGCCGAGGTGAATGATCAACTGGATGCTGTGAAGAAGGGTACTACACCTGAAAATTTCGCTAACTCGCTTAAGCAGATGAATTTGACCGAACCACAGTTGAAAGATTACTTCGCCTCTCGACACGCCATTAAGAAATTGCTGGACAATGAGTTGGGATCGAAGATAGTGGTGACCCCCCAGGAAGTGAAGGCTTTCTATGATGGCAACCCCGACATATTTAAAACTCCCGAAATGGTCCGGGCAAGCCACATCCTCGTAAAAGTGGAAGAAGGAGCCTCTGGCGAAGACAAGGCGAAAGCGCTGGAAAAGATCAAGACCATTCAGAAACGCCTCCAGAGTGGCGAGGATTTCGCCAAGGTGGCTCAGGAGGTCTCCGATTGTCCGAGCAAGGATGATGGCGGCGACCTGAACTTTTTCCACAAGGGCCAGATGGTGCCCGCATTCGAAAAGGCCGCTTTTTCGCTGAAACCGGGGGAGACCAGCGATATCGTGGAAACTGAGTTCGGCTATCACATAATAAAGTTGACAGATAAGAAAGAACCGGGAACGATGACCTTTGATGAAGTCAAGCCAAGGATCGAACAACAACTGAAGAACGAAAAAATGTCCCAGGAATACCATAAATATGTAGAAGCGTTAAAATCCAAAGCCAAAATAGAGATCTTTGTAAAATAATGGAAATCAGGTTCACCAGCGCGGAGCGTAAGCAGATGAAGACCCTGGGCATCACTACGGCCAGGGTATTGGAGCAGATTGACATATTCAGACGCTCCGATTTTTTCGTCCGCCTCAAAAGACCGTGCACACTTGGTGACGGCGTTCGAAAAATCGACGATGCCGATTTAGGGCAATATATCCATCTGCACTCCTTGGCTGCCGGGCAGGGTCGGTTCATGAAATTCGTTCCTGCGTCCGGGGCGGCCACCCGGATGTTCCAGTCTCTGCTCCAGATTTTCTATCTTCCCCAATATCTGGAAAGCGATGAGCTGCAAAAGAGAATGGACCAGGGTGTTTCGATCGCGTGCGACTTCAAGCGTTTTGTCGATAACCTCGACAGGTTCCCTTTCGCACACAGCTTGAAAGAGGCCATGGCGTGCGAGGAATATATCTTCGATGAAATAGTCCGCAAGGGCCATTTCAGATTTCTGCTCGAATATCTCCTAACCGCAAAAGGTCTCAACTACAGCAATCTTCCCAAAGCCTTACTCCTGTTTCACTCCTACCCCGAAGGACACAGGACGGCCTTCGAGGAGCAGCTTGCCGAGTCGGTAAGATACCTTGGGGCCAACAGCGGCAAGTGCAGCCTGCACTTCACCATATCCGAGGAACACGAGACAGGCTTTCAAGCTCTCAGGGAAGACGTTTGCCGCCGCTATGCGGATCGTTACTGCACCAGCTTTGATGTTTCCTTTTCCTTCCAGAAATCCTCGACGAATACTCTAGCCGTGGATATGGAGGGATTTCCTTTCCGCGACAGGCTCGGCCGGCTTCATTTCAGACCGGCCGGACACGGCGCTCTGATCGAGAACTTAAATGAGCTCAATGCCGATCTTATCTACATAAAAAACGTGGACAACGTCGTTCCCGACAGACTCAAAGAGACGGTTTGCTTCTGGAAGAAGGTGCTGGGCGGCCATCTGGTCTCAATTCAGGACTCAATTCATTCGCTCTTGCGCCGAATGCACGGCCCGGAGTCTAGCCAGGCGACCCGGGAGGCTGCCGGTTTTGCAGCGCGCGAACTTCTTTTAAGCTTTCCAGCAGGTTTTGAAACCTGGCCAGAAGACAGGAAGCGCTCTTTTCTCTTCAATATTTTGAACAGGCCCATTCGAGTCTGCGGCGTGGTCCCAAACGCCGGCGAACCTGGAGGAGCACCCTTCTGGGTCGAGGATGAAAATGGAAACCTGTCAGTTCAGATAGTCGAAAAGGCTCAGGTGGATTTAAATTCTGCGGAACAGAGCGCCGTATGGAATTCAGCCACCCATTTCAACCCGGTCGATATCGTTTGCAGCGTGCGGGACTTTGAAGGAAAACCTTACGATCTGAGAAAATTCGTCGATCCCAGGACGGTTATAATTACCAGGAAATCAATAGAGGGAACAGACATACATGCCCTCGAGCTTCCCGGACTCTGGAACGGCACCATGGCCCACTGGATAACCATATTCGTAGAAGTCCCTGCAGCCACCTTCAACCCTGTCAAATCAATCTTCGATCTTCTGCGGCCCGAGCATCAGCCGGATGTACCACACCGCAGCAGTCTGAGATCCGAGGGCTAGCAGGGTTGCTCTCAGACTCACAGTGGCTCGCAGAGCCTGTTTTATCAATTCAGGACCTTTTTGAAAAAATCGATCCAGCATTGATCGAAAGCCACCGGGATTGAGCATTTTATAAATATTCCTGGCAGCCCTGGAAGGAAACGGAATATGCTCAAATACCTGCTCTGATATTATTATATCGAACTTTTCGGGAAACACATCGCGGCAAATATCAAAATCAGGATAAGATGTTGAAATATAGCTGTTGAAACTAAAATTTTCCCATTTGTTGCCTGAAATCTCAAGAGCTTTATATTTACTAAACTCAAGCTTGGAAACCATTGCAGAAGTGCCTTGGTCCATGCATATCCGGCACCACTGAATGGCCGGATGAAATACATCATGCGGCTTTTCTCTGTCATAATCTGTAATCGTACGTTCCAAAGCTCTGCCGGAGCGCAAACTGATGTGGTTTTTCAACTGCGTTTCACTTGTCTCCACACTCTCCATCATTTTGGGGGGGGCATAAACACGATGACCCCTTCGGAACCATGTTTTTCCCAATAGTGGCCGGTTTCCGAATGGGGATTGCTCAGCTTATGTGTGTAGGGATCTTCGTCAACCTGAAACCCGATCCGGATCAATTCGACGTCCGGCCCTAAACTGTCAAAAATCGCCTTATCTACAAAGGTATTGGCTACAAAGTTATTGCATGGTTCCACATACCGAAGGCTAAAATCGTGAAAAGCGACTGCGTGCGGGACTTTTGTGAGTCTATAGATGGACCTGATGTCCTCTAGAACTGCCTCATAGCGGTGATCGCCATCTATCACCGCGAGCAGCGGTCTCTTATCGAAAGGGGTCGAATCAGCGAATTCGGCAAAATTTCCATGATAAAAGGTGGTATGTGTTTGAAGATTAAATTTTTGGAGAAGCTCCTGAGTATGGGAAATCCACTGGCGATCTATATCGATCGTATAGAGATGAGATCCAGTCACCTTTGCAGCGAATGCAAGCTGAGCAGTCAACCCCCCCTTGTAACAACCCACCTCGATTATTGATCCACCTTTATAGCTGTTTTCGAAAATAAATCGTGCTAGAGCATCCTGGTATTCAATGCTAGTGGATGACTTGGAACCTGCCTTAAGCAAAGTGGCCCTCATCTTCTCAAGCAATGCAAAACATTGATCCGAGAGCTTTGTCATTTTATAAACCTTTTCATGTCTGTCTTGCTGTATTTCTAACAAATCCGCTTTAGCTCTATTGAAGAATTCCTCTTCGTCTTGCATGAAACTTTGCAGACCGTTGGTATATGCTTCAATGGCCTCATTAAAGCGATTCTATTCTTTCTTCGAATGACTGCATTTATCCCGCCTCTAATTACGTCTTTGCGCCATAATATCAGATAGTTGGAACAAATACATTATAATCGTCAGTCATGCTCACGCATAATCCAGGTCAAAAGGCTTATGGTTGTTTCTCACGAGTGCCCATACGGGTTATAGGCAGCTCGAGATCACCTTAGGGTCGCATCCCAAGGATGAACTTACCCCACCGGTTGAAGTTTGCATCGATACATTTCCGCCTTTCCCGCTGCCTTTTGACAGGGATCCTGACAGCCTGTCGATCAGGATCATTAATTGCCCCGCCGTGGACAGGTCTCCGATCTTTATGGCAGCTTCATGGGCGGTGAGCAAAACGGTGACGGCCGTATCGGGCTGTCCGAGTTCGATCAGAAGCATGCCGATTTCCGCCAGCGATTCCATCTTCGCCTTTGAACTAGAGCAGTTGCGTGCCTGGAGCAGACTCTGCTGGAGTGTGGCTATCGCCTGCCAGCGTTGTCCCAGGTCTTTGAGGAGGCGCGATTTTGTAATCAGATCCCTAAAGGCAATGGTTTCCTGATAGTAAGTCGTGATAGTCTTGATCTCCATGTCCTTTGCTCTTTGGCAACGTTCCGAATCGCGGGCAAATGCCTGGGCAAAGGGGGCAAGGTGCCGCAAAGGCTCGGGCATCAGGGCACTGTAAAGCCGTGCGATCCGCTGCCGGCCGGCATAATTTTCCGAGGCCCCGAACGTCCCGTCACCATTTGTGCGTTGCCAATAGAGGGCCTGGGGAACCACCTCAATACGAAAACCCAACAGGGCGGCCTTGGCGAAAAACTCCCAGTCCTCGCACCCATCGATGTATTCTTCGGTACAGCCCCATAATTCGGGGAGGACGTCTTTTCGAACCAGATAACTCGCCCCGCCAAACCAGTTCTTGACAACAGATGGAACCAGCGCCCCTCCAAGCGGTACCCATCTCTCGCGCGCTTCGTTTTCTCCGGACGGTTCTTCTCCCTCAAAAAGGTCACAGCCACAGGTAATTATGTCGCCTTTATCCATCAGGGCAGCCTTCACAAACACCGTCACCTCGTCTGGTTTTGCGATATTGTCGTCTTGCATGAACAACAGGTATTCTCCCGTGGCATGACTTGCAGCAACATTCCGGGCAGCTCCAAGGCAACGGGATTCCTGGCGAACCATGCGCCAGCCACGCCTTTCAAACAGGGGTTCCATATCATTCAGACAGGCCAGGGTATCGGGTTCAGTGCTGCCGTTATCGATCAGGACCACTTCGAATTTGGGATAATTCTGGGCTTGCAGAGAAGCGACAGTTTGGGCCAAGTACCGCGATCTGTCGGAACTGACCAGACAGACGGAAACCATAGGGGCCGGATCTGCAAGTGCGGGCAGTCTTTCCGCACGGGCAAGATCGAGGCCTTGCCCCTCATGCCAGCACATCCACGCCCGGATATTCTCATCCATATCGATTGCCGGTCTGGCTGTCGGAATGCCTTTTTCAAGGACAGTCTTGAATTTGGCCGCCAGTGATTCCGCGTCATATGGAAAGCAGACCTCCTCCAAATCCCGCTCGTCAATGAGTTCGGGGATTCCGCCGGAACTGCAGGCAATGAAGCGGATGCCCAAAGAAAGACATTCGTAGACGGTATTTGGCGAATTATCGACCGGGCTTGCTATAACCGCCATCACGCCTTCCTGCTGCAGGTATTGCAAAGCTTCAGGCTGATTGAGATTATCCACCACCTTGCAGGGCCACGGCCAGATCTTACTACGCTGCGAAATGTACTCCGCGCTGCCCTGTCCAAGAACCATCGAGTGTCTTCCCAGGAAGGTGATCTCAATTCCCTCGATTCCTTCCCGTGCGAGCCGGTCAAGCGCATCGCAAAAAAGGGTGATGCCCTTTCTGGTCTCGAGTCTTCCGAAGAAAACGAATCTGTTTACCGTTCCTGGGTTCGCTTTTTCGGTGTGAACGGCATGACCGGGGAGTGTCGGCATTATGTAGGGTTGCACATAGGTATTTTTGGCAAGTTTCCAGCCCTGCTCAAGCATCCAGTTCAGAAGGTATTGGCTCGGACTCCATAGAACGTCGGCAAGGACAGTCGATTCCCTTTCCATGAAATCCAGTTCCATATCGCACGAGATGTTCGGGGGCTCCTCGTTGGCGGAGCGGTACCACGCTGTCGGCCCGTGAGTCCCAACGCATAGAAGCGTGCGCGAAAGCCCAAGGCCCTGTCTTTTTGCCAGTAGCGAATAGTACGCAGCCCCTTCAAGCTCCGGAAAATGAACGATGTCGAAGTCGCGGTCGTTGAGCCAGCAGTAGGTCCTGTAGGAGATCGACTGGTGGTGGGGAATCGACAGGTTGATTTGAAAGGCCGGCAGAGGCTCGAGCCGGATGCCTTGCTGCCAATAGTGAGAGATCCAGTAATCCAGCGAATGTGTCTCGCAGTACTCCCCGCGCGAGTAGAGAAAGACGACATGATGTCCTGCCCGGGCAAGTGCTTTGCCCAGTTCGGTGTAGGCGGTGCCGATGCCCCCGCACCTGTGGGGTCCAACGAATTCCGGGCTGACTATGCAAATCCGAAGCGGCCGGATGACAGTCTCCTGTGCCGATTGCTGCTGGGGCATGGGGGGAAAGAAGGCTCGCTCACGCTCGGGCTGGGACAGAGGGACCCGCAAATCAGCGAGTCGCTGGAGGCACACAACTTCTCTAGTTCGCGACCGCAGATCCTTCTCGGTTTGTTCCAGTTCTGTTCTCGTGTTTTGAAGATCGCTGCGGGTCTCTGCGAGATCTCTTTCAGTGTCGCGCAGAAACTCGCTCCAAAGACGTGGAAGTTCAGTTAGGTCGTCGAAAGCGCCGGTCATCCGGTAGATTTCTTCGGGAATGATCCCTGTAACCGCAGCCTCTGCTAAGAGTGAGTAAAGGCACTCCGCCAGGGGCTTGGAGGGTTCGAACTGGTCCGCATAGTGGTTGAGATCAGTTCGTACGACGGACTGGAGGGCATTCTCAAGCTTTTCGATGCCCACTTCCCAGTGAGGATCAAGGGCGGCAATCACGGATTTTGCCTGCTCCATCCCGTCATGGAACCACCGGTCGTAATCAACGACCACCCTGAGTTTGCCCTCGGTGAATGCAAGAGCGTCAAGGTTTGTCTTCAGCCACAGGGCCTGACTATGCGAATAGGAAATGCCGTTGCGTTTTCGCAGTGAAGCGCTCACAGCACTGGGGTGACGCACCGAAAGCATAAAAACGGGCTCAACGTCCAACTCTTCGAAGATTTCATTCCACATCGGCAGCAAAACGGCGGTTCGTGGATCCTTGAACCCCCACATCCGCTCAGTGCGCGCAATCTGCGAGCCGACGAAATCCCTGATCTCGTCTTTGATTGAAATTACTTCGGGCTTTTGCAGCCATCCCTCGGGTAACGAGAGTGTCAGGCGGTTCATGTCCCGCGCGGATTCCAACGCTTGCAGGAGGCGTTCATGTCTTTTTAAAATACCGTTATTTTCCCAGTAGCCGGCTTCGTTCCACTCGTCCGGCTCCATAAGGTCGGTCCCCAAATCTACGCCGATCTCGTTTAGCATATTTGCCAAAAGAGAAGTGCCGCACCTGTGCATTCCCAAAATTACAGCCACACGATTTTTACTTTCAGACCTTACGGGCTGTCGCATCGAACAAATCCTATCCTGAGTTTATAATTAATGTCTATCTGCCGTTTTGCGGTCTACCGCGCAGCTTATCGATCAAGATCCCGATCTGTTCTAGCATGGTGAGGTTGCGAAGCTCCTTGGCGGTTTTTTGCGCATCAAACAAAACGGCAACGGCGGCATCGGGTTGACCGAGTTCGACCTGGAGATTGCCGATTTCCAGGAGCGATTCCAGTCTAGCTGTGAGATTGGGTGAGTTGCGGGCCTGGCGCCAAACCTGCTGAAGCAGCGCTGCCGCCTTTCCGGCCTGTCCCAGGTCCTTCAGGGCTCTTGACCGGGTTGTCCCATCCTTAACGGCGATGACTTCCCGATAATGATCGGCGATACCGCGAAGTTCGTTGTCCTTTCCGGTTCGGAGCTGTTGGGCAAAGCGGCCCAGTCCCTGGGCAAAAGGAACCAGATGACGCAAATATTCGGGCATCAGGGCCGTATAGGGCCGGGTGACCCGATGGTAGCAGGCATGATCGCCGTTGCCGTCGCCTGATGTTCGATTCCAATAGAGGGCCTGGGGAATGACATCAAGCTTAAAACCCGACAGGACGGCCCTGGCAAAAAACTCCCAGTCCTCGCACCCGGGCGTATACTCTTCAGCGAAGCCTCTCAAGGTGTTAAAGACTTCTTTTCGGACCAACGCATTGACACGACCGAACCAGTTTCTTGACAGCGAAGGGATTAAGGCACTGCCGAGCGGCACCCATCTCTCCGGAGTTCGATTGTTCCCAGGGGGATCATCTCCCGCGAACCTGTCGCAGCAGCAAGTCAGGATGTCAGCCCCGCCATTCAGGGCAGCCTTCACGAATACAGTCAACTCATGGGGTTTTGCGACATCGTCGGAGTCCATAAAAAGAAGATACTCTCCCCTTGCATGGCTTGCCGCCGCATTCCAGACATCACCCTGGCAGCGGGCTTGCCGGCGGACCACACGCCAACCCCGTTTTGCAAACAGGGGCTCCAGTTCATCCAGACAAGCCAGGGCCTCCGGCTCGGTACTGTTGTCATCTACGAGGATCACCTCAAAATTGGGGTAATACTGCCCTTCAAGGGAGGCAACCGCCTGCAAGAGGCGATTGGGCCTGTTGCTATGAGCCAGACAGACGGAAACCATGGGGGACGAATCGGCATGTTCGGGCAACTTTTCCTGCTGCGCAAGCTTGAAGCCGTGTCTCTCATGCCAGCCCACCCAGGCCTGAGTGTTCCGGCTCATGTCAATTGCCGGCCTCGCAACCATAAGGCCTCCTTTGAGGACCTCTTTATACTTTGCCGCCAGCGCGTCTGCGTCGTATGGAAAACTGACATCATCCAGGTCCCGCTCGTCGATCAGTTCGGGGATTCCCCCGGACCGGCAGGCAATGAAGGGGATGCCCAGAGCCAGACATTCGTAGACGGTATTGGGCGAGTTGTCTACCGGGCTGGCCATCACCGCCATTACACCCTCCCGCTGCAGGTATTGCAGAGCGTCAGGCTGGTTGAGATTGTCCACCACCCGGCAGGGCCACGGCCATTTTTCGCTGCGGCGAGAGATGTACTCCGCACTTCCTTCTCCATATACTATCGCGTGTCTGCCCAGGAAGGTGATCTCGAGGTCCTCGATTTTCTCTTTTGTGAGCCGATCGAGTGCGTCGCAGAAAAGAGACACCCCCTTTCGGGTCTCTAACCTGCCGAAGAATACGAACTTATTTACCGGGCGCGGGCCCAGGTCGTCTGTTCGGATCGAATGCCCCGGCGGGGGCGGCATTATGAGCGGTTGGACATAGGCGCTTTCGGGGAATTTCCAACCCTGCTCCAGCAGCCAGTTCAGAAGGTACTGGCTCGGACTCCATACTACATCGGCCAGGGCCGCTGATTGCCTTTCCATGAAATCCAGTTCGATGTCCCACATAATCCCGGGGTCTTCCTGGTTGGCGAAGCGGCACCATAGGGACGGACTGTGGGTCCCCACGCACATCAGTGTGCGCGAAAACCCAAGACCCTGTTTCTTGGCGAGAAGCGAATAGTAACCCACCCCGGAGAGTTCCGGGAAATGAATGATGTCGAAATTACGGTCCTTCAGCCAATAGTAGACATCATAGGGAATCGCCTGGTGCTCGGGGATCGATACCTTGAGAGGACACGCCCGGATGGGCTCGAACCGGATCCCCTGGTCCCGGTAGTGTTCTATCCAGTACTCGACGGTTCGGATCTCGCAGTAATCCCGGCGCGAGAACAGGAAGGTCACATGATGGCCGGCTCCGGCGAGCACCTTCCCAAGCTCGGTGTAAAAAGTGCCGATGCCCCCGCACCTGAAAGGACCTACGAATTCAGGACTCACTATGCAAATGCGAAGAGGCCTGCCTTCCGTCCCCTCTGCCGGCTCTTCCTGCGGCAGGGCCGGAAAGATAACTCTCTCATGTTCGGACGGAATAAAAGAGCGCGACCCGTCCAGCGTCCGCAGTCCCTGAAGCAATTCCGTTTGGACCCGCAGCTCATTTTTTCTGTCCTGCAGGTCTTTTCGCGTATCCTCCAGTTTAGACTTCGCATTCTCCAGATCTTTTTGCGTTTCCTCGAGGTCCCTTTCACTTTCGGACAGAAAATCTGCCCAAAGACTGGAAAGTTCAGGTTCCCGGTCCAAGAGGCCGGTACTGCTTTTGTTGCTTCTCTCAGTCCTTATGCACTCATGCATTAAATAGGTCCTCTCATGGATGGTTTGCTTGACATAGCAGGGAACTCGAGCGAGAGAAATGAATAGCCCGGGCACCTGAAGATCAATTTTCGTGCCATATTCCAAAACGCAGTTAGAGGTCAAAGTCGTGCAGCGAACAGCAAATGAAACCATTCCACTTTTTGGCTGCCGGATCAAAAATTCCGCTCTCATCCAAGCTCTCAGGCGACCAGATGTGGCAAAGTTAAAGCCCCGCCCCAAGGGCGAGACAAGAGATACTGATGCCGCAAGATTGTTTGGCCCGGGACATGAATTTATCGTCACGAAGAGGGAGTGGTGTAGAGAGCAACGAAGAAAAACAGGCGTTAATCATAGGGGTCTATGTCAAAATAATAACGCGATGCAGATTCTCTGCTTACGATGTCAGCAAGGAAAACAGCTTCTCCAGACTTTCAAGCTCATCCATCCCGCCGCGGGGATGGTGCAAGGGGCATCGAGAATTTCCTTGCATCCACGCCATGGACACTTTTCACACCTGCACAATGCGCTCAGATGGCTCCACGAGTGTATTATGGGCTGCCGACCGTCAAAAAGCTCACGCGATAGCCTGGCACAAAAAGTGCTTAATAGTTCTGCTAGGTCCCTCTACTTAGAAGGAAAATGGGTTTGTACTGCAATAAGCCAAAGACAGGGTTGCAATCTCCTCGAATTTCAGTGCTGCTGTGCAGCTATAATCGTCCCGATAAAGTTAAACTATGTCTCAACGCCTTGGAAAATCAAACCCTGCCTGCTGAGCAATTCGAGGTCATATGTGTCAACGATGGGTCCCAGGATGAGGAAACCCGAAGGGTCATGTTAGGGGCTCTGGAGCGTCTGCCGGGAGCTTATGAGGAACATTCGTTCAATAAAGGTTTGGCTGCTGCGAGAAATACGGCGATCAGAATGGCAAGAGGAGATTACTTTTTATTCATTAACGATGACACCATCGCCGACCCGGACCTTTTGGAACAACATCTCAAGACCCAGTTATCCAATGCGGCCGCCAGAATGGCAGTCCTTGGCAGCTTCGACTTCTCGCCTGAACTCTTAGAGCGTAGTGCTGTTCTGCGGGCTTTCACCGAAACAGCTCTAATTTTTGCTTATGCGGAGTTGAGCGCAGGCCAAAGCTATAATTACATGAAATTCTGGACATGCAATGTGAGTGTTCCCAGAGATGCCTGGCAGAGGGCGGGAGATTTTGACGAGGCATTCAGTTACTACGGAGCAGAAGATACCGAGTGGGGATACCGCCTGGAAAAAAACGGCTATCGCGTTCTTTACGCGCCATGGGCGAGAGCCCGCCACGAGCATGATATGTCTTCCGTGAGCGGCTTCTGCCTGAGACAACAGCAAGTTGCTTCCAACTTCCTATTACTCTTTCGTGCTCATCCAGAGACCATATGGCCATCACTGTTGACCTGCTGCCGCTCAATGCTCAGCACAAACCTGGCCGCACTGGAATCGGAACATGAAAAGGTACTGAAGCAAGCCGAGCACATTGCCGGACAGGACCTTACGAAAATAAGCTCTGTCAGTGATCAGGAATACCTGGTCTCTTCACTCAAACCTCTCCTGCAGTGGCTCCACAAATATCATTGGAGCTTAGGTTTCCTTAAGGGGCTCGAGGCCCTAAACATCGAATCATTTCAACAGATTCCAAATCTTGGTCGCAATCCTGAATCGCCTGACAATGTGAAGGATGAAAGCCGCACCCTTCAAGGGAAGACATATTTTGCCATGTCAAATGATCGACAAAAACATTCATCTCCGATAATGTCCGTGGTAATACCAACCTACAATCGCGCGCAAACCCTGCAAAAATGCCTAAGGGCACTGGCTGTCCAGGAGTTGCCTTGCGGCACTTTCGAGATCGTTGTCGTTGATGACGGATCATCGGACAACACTCCCGAAATCGTACAACAGGCACGGTCTCCTTTTGAGATTCATTATGTCAGGCAGGAGAACAGTGGCCCTGCTGCCGCCAGGAATCGCGGAATCGACAATGCCCGGGGCGAGCTAATACTGATTCTGAACGATGATGCTATTGTTTGCAAAGATCTTGTGGCGGGGCACTATCTTGTTCATAGGAAAAAGTGCGAGTGTAAGCAGTTGGCGGTTCTGGGCACCCGAGAATACCGCATCCAAGACAAACTGCGAGTACTTAATTTTCTCTACGATCAGGTGCCTTTAAGCATGAGGGTTTATGGACTCCAGGAAGGCTTCTTGCCGGCCCCCTATTTCGTTACTTTCAATGTCAGCTTTCTGAAAAGCGATTTTGTAGCAGTCGGCGGTTTCGATGAAGATTTTCGCTCCGCGATCGGGGAGGATAGCGAGTTCGGCACACGCTGGCAGAACACGGGAGGCAGTATATTGTTCTCGCCGGACCTAAGAGCATACCATGATCACGACGTCACCGTGGATGGTTTGAAGGGCATGATAATTCGAGAAGCCTTCAACGGCCTGATTCTATTTCACAAGCACAGGACCTTGTGGAGGCCAAAGGGTACTGAAATCCTTCTTAAATCAACATCCGAGATGCGCAGCTTCACTGAGGAAGTTGGTACATCGATGCGGTTGCTGGAATCCATCATGCGGGAGTACGAAAACCAGCCTATTTGGGAATTGGAAGGAGGCGAGTCTCAGGGTGTGAGGATAGACAGCATTACTGATTTTGTTATTGCGGTGCGGAAGATGTACCCTCAGTTCTACTCATATGTAACGATGAGCCACTATCTGACCGATTCGAATGCAAGAGCCATGGTCAAGCGATGGATAGGTCCCGATGAAATAATCTATCTTACTCAGCATCCAAACCCTACACCCGCCATGCATCGAAGGTAGCTGACTAACTTTCAGGATACGGTTCGCCCTCTGCACCTGACCCGTTTTCCCCGAGATGTTTGTATTCGATCAGATCGTTCCTGTATTCCACGCCGTATATGAACAGCATTATCATGGCGAAACTGAGGATGAGCGGTCCATAGAGGACGCCTTTCAACCCAAAATACTGAACTCCGCCAAGTATAGCCAGGAAGATATAGAAGGGGGGCATCTTGGATTTGCCCTTCATAAGAAAGGGACGGATGAAATTCTCGATGATTCCGCTCAGCGTTATAGACCAGACCGCTAGAAAAACGGCTGATTTGACCTGGCCCAGCAAAACGAGATAAAGCGCGAGGGGGACCCAGATGAGATAAGTACCTACAAGCGGAATAAGGGACGCAAAAGCGGTCATGGTTCCCCAGAAAAGTCCCGGGAAATGCAGTATCTCAAAGGCGATTCCTCCCACCAGTCCCTGGCAGATCGCAGTGAGAAATGTGCCCAGGAGCACAGATTTGGCAACCACCCTGATGCCGTTGATAATCCGGTCTTCCTGCTCTGCCCTGAGAGGCAGGTAGGACCGGATGCTGCTCACCATTTCCCCGCCGTCCCGCACCAGGTAGAAGCCGATGAAAATCATCACGAAAAAGTGCACAACCAAACTCGCAACATTGCCCAGTATGGAAGCGACTTTGCCCAGCAGAAACTGCCCCATGTCCCTGCTCAGATAGAGCAGATCGTTGGCGATATCCGTCTTGCTTGCCTCAATAAAAGGAAACCGCTCCTGTAGTTTGGCCAGATACTCGCTGATCCGGGGGTCCTGGACAAGCTGCTGTAATTTGCCGGCCCGGACCCATTCGTTGGTCCTGTTTACCGTATCAAGTCCCTGCGCCACCAGGGTAGAAGTAAAAACAAAAACTGGAATTGCTATCGCGAAGGTTATTATTAGAGCGATTATCAGGGCTGCCAGGTTTTTTCGCCCATTGAGGCGCCGATTGAGGTTGACTTGCAGAGGATTGAAAATGGAGGCCAGGATAATCGCCAGGATTAGGGTATCTATGAATGGCAAGAGAATCAGGTACCCCAGGTATAAAGAGACAGCGAGCACGACGAGCAGAAATGCCCTGTAGCCCTTTATTCGCCCGGCCGTTTGTTGTTCCTTGTCAGTATCCGCCATATCGATCGGCTCCATGCGCATTCACCACAGCATCTCATGTCCCGGAGGGACATTAGTTACTGTCCATCCGGAAACTCCGGAGCGAATTCCACGCCCCGCGAGGTTTCTGTTCGAAAAGGAGGCATTTTTCGTACTGGCAAGGAAATCGAGGGGTTGCGCGGAGGCGTACTTGGGTACCGCCTCGCGGAGCGTCGAGATCGACGATCAATCCCCCCGAAGCCTCTGCGGCCACCGCCGAAGGCAGTGGCCAAGTCGGCCGGCGGTCCGACCGCCCCAGGACGGAAAAGGACCCTTTCCGGATGGAAACTAGTTACTGCGGTGCACTGTTGAGGCCTTTCGGCTCGATTGGACCGCACGGGCGTTGTCCCCCAGTTCGCGATACAGATCAGATTCGAGCAAGAAGACTTCCTTCAGTTTCGCAGGTTGTTTCTGATAGAGTAGTTCGGCCTTCTTTGCGAATTCAAGGGCCTTGCGCTTTTCCCCCTTTTGTTTCCATGCCCTGGCAAGCACAATGAAAGCTTCACCGTTGCGGGCGTCTATCCTGACGGCCTTTTCGAGTGTCCGGATTGCGGCGTCCGGTTTTCCCCTCTCCAATTGCCCCCTGGCTTGACTGACAAGTTGCATCGAGGCCTGGCGCTGAGGCGATCTTGACGCTTCCTGTTTTTTCAATTTCTCCGGATGCTGCTTATTTGCGGCCGTTGGTGCCCGTTGGGCCTCTGATTTCTTTTGAGCCAGAGGCGGAGCAGGCGGAGGCAAGGCTGGAGACTGTTGATGCATAACCTCAGGAGCCTGCGCTCCGGGTGGGATCTCTTGGACGACAGGCGCAGCGGGCGGCGGCGCTGAGTAAGAGAGTGACCCTGGAGGGCAACTGTATTCGGGGGGGATATGGACTTGTTTTCGCTCGCACCCGCAAAAGGCAACGGCCGTTAACAGTATAACCAACATGCCCCGACAACAGCGCCTACGGCTGCGGCCCAGCCGCTGAGCCGCGGGCGGCGCCTCAGTTTTTGAAGTCTTTGTGTAACCACGCATAGATTAAGTTCGCCTTTTCAGCAATGTATTGCCCGGATTCCTTCTTCACCATTCTATTATCTGTTATGAATAGTGCAATAACCATTCGGCCTGACCTCGGATAAAAAATCCTCCAGCTTGCGTTCTTTGCACTGGGAAGTCGCCAGTTGACCGGAATCCTGGCAAATCATTTCCTCAACTATTCCGGGCGGCGCATCGAACTCTTGAGGCTGAATCCACGGTCGCATCAGGTTCATAAACCGCGCCCAGATAATCGCCGCACCCTGCGCCCCGGTAAGACCAGTCGGGCTGTTGTCGTCATATCCCACCCAGACAAGGGCCAACAGGTCCGTCGTATATCCAACGAACCAGGAATCACGGAACTCGCTTGTCGTGCCAGTCTCACCTGCACACCTGAAGTCAATCCCCAATCGTTTGAGCCCTTTGGCCGTACCTCTTTCTATCACACCCTCGAGAAGGCTGGTTATGAGAAAGGCTTTTGCAGGAGAGGTCACGGAAGAAAAGTCGATATGCCTCCGCTCGAGAACGTCTCCATTCTCTGCCACGATCTCCTTGAGGCTTAGCAGAAAAGGCTTTTGCCCGTCATTGCCCAGAACCGCATACGCCCTGGCGAGTTCCATTGGGGTCAGATCGAAGGAACCCAACGCAAGCGACGCTAGATCTTCGGGCGGCGATTGTATACCGAAACTCCTGAGTGTCCCGATTATTTCATTCAGGCCGGTTTCTACCGCAAGGTTTACCGTTGCGGCATTGAGCGACTGTTCGAGAGCTTCGCGGAAAGCGACTTTGCCCCGATACCTGCCGTCGTAGTTTCTTGGGGTCCATGAGACGCCATTAAGTTCGTAGGCCACGGGCAGATCGAAAAGCCAGTCGCTGAGTTTAAAGCGATCGAGCGCAGCAAGATAAATGAACGGTTCGAGAGCGGACCCTGGTTGGCAGCGTCCCTTGAGGGCCCTGTTGAAGCTGCTCTCAGCATAGTCTCTTCCCCCGACCAAAGCATAGATTTCCCCCGTTTTGGGCTGCAGGACGATCAAAACCGCCTGGAGCCGCCGAGGGGGTTTGGATTCATCGGAAACTGATCCCTTGCCGCTCTCACTCTCAATTTCAACAAGGCCATCCCGAATCGCGGTTTCGGCCGCAGCGGCCATTTCGGGCTGAAGGGTCGTATAGATAGCCAATCCTTCCGAGGCGAGCATCTCCGGGGCGTAAAGCTCCTGGGCCTGCATTCGCACATAGTCCACAAAATACGGGGCTATGCGGGCACAAGTGGATGCGGGCGCGACCCTTAAGACTTCCAGAAGCGCTGAGTCATATTCGGAGAGCGAAATTTTGCGAAGCGCGAGCATCCGCTTCAATACCAGGTTTCTGCGCTACAGGGCAGCCTGACGGTTTACAAGCGGTGAATAGCTGTTGGGCCCTCTTATTATCCCTGCAAGAGTGGCGGCCTCCGAAAGGGTCAGGTCCTCGACGTTGCGCCCCAGGTAATATGCGGAGGCTTCGCCAATTCCGTGGATAGCAACACTGCCTATCTGTCCCATGTAAATTTCATTGAGATACATCTCCATTATCTCATCTTTTTTGTAAAGAGCTTCCAGGATAAGAGACATGGAAAATTCCG
>Ga0187862_10001207_pt1 | contig 27574 bp, 22 predicted proteins | sample June2016WEW_10_1_FD_133003 | JGI IMG/M metagenome (GOLD analysis project Ga0187862, IMG submission 133003) | Peatland microbial communities from SPRUCE experiment site at the Marcell Experimental Forest, Minnesota, USA - June2016WEW_10_150 | ecosystem: Environmental > Terrestrial > Soil >...
CCCGTGACGAGCAGGAAGCGGAACCCTCCGTCCCCCGCGCGGACGCTCACGGTCCCTCCGGGACCGAAGAGCACGGTCTCGCCCGACGGCACCGGTTCCGAGTCCGTGCCCCCGAACGTGCCCCGGCCGTCGATGGCATGGGCGAACGCGGTGTACCCCGGATGGGTCGGTAGCTCGAACGCTCCCTGCGCCGGAACCGTCACGTCGAGGTAGGTCGGGTCGACCGGGATCCCCCGGACCGGACCCTCGACGGTCCCGTACGTGCCCGCGACGACCTTGACCCGACTGCCCGCGTCCGTCGAGACGGTCGGGAAGTCCGGCGCGCTCAGTCCCCGATAGGCTGGGACGGACATCTTCTCCTTCGCGGGCAGGTTGACCCAGAGCTGGAAACCGGAGAGCGCCGCATCGGTCTGCTGGGGCATCTCCTGATGGATGATCCCGCTGCCCGAATTCATCCACTGGACGTCTCCTGCGCCGATCACGCCCTCGTTGCCCAGGGTGTCGCCGTGGGCGACCCGTCCGTCCAGGATGTAGGTGACCGTCTCGATCCCCCGATGGGGGTGCCAGGGGAACCCGGCGAGGTAGTCGGCCGGGTTGTTCGACCCGAACCGATCGAGGAGGAGGAACGGGTCGAACAGCGGGACCTCGGGGTTCGAGAACGACCGGCGAAGTCGCACGCCCGCGCCCTCGACGGTCGGAACTCCGGGGAAACGCTGAGCCACGGAACGGGGGGGTTCGCTCACGAGAGTACCTCGCGGTTTTCAGGGACGCCGGCCTCATAAGGGTCCGCGCCGGCGCGGGTAGCCTGCTCGCCTACGGGTAACCCGACCCGAACCGCCCCCGTCCGTGATCGGTGGCCGCCGGCCGGGCCGCCGAAGGAAGGTGGAATTAATACTCGCCGGACCGGTCCGCCATCGATGGCCACGGCGGCCTGTCCACGGTGCGGAGGTCTTGCGCCCATCGGCGCGGGCTTCTGCCCGTTCTGCGGTAACTCGTTGGCGGCCCCGATGGCTGGTCGTCCCGGGCCCGCGCCGGTGGCCCCCTCCCCACCGGGATACTACGTCATGTCCGGCCCCCCGCCGCCCGCGTCCCCCCCACTTCCCCCGGGGGGAGGATGGCCGCCGGCCCCGGGATACCCGGGGGGCCCGTTTCCGCCGCCGGGTTCCCCCGGCATGTATCCTCCTCCCGGCTATCCGCAACCCACCCCCACCACTCGGGACGCCGACCGGGAGGCGCTCACCTACCTGCTCTGGGCCGCCATCATCTGGCTCTGCTCGGGCGCGGTGACCCTCGTGCTCCTCGCCGGAACGGCCGCGCTGTACACCGTCGATACGACCTCTTCCGGCTCCACCTTCGTGTTCCATCCGTTGTTCTACGTGGTCGCGGTCGCGTCGGGGGCCCTGTCGATTGTGCAGGTGCTCCTCCTGAGGGGGTCCTTCCACCGCCTCGCTCCGGTCGATCCGCGCTTCTCCACCCCGAGTACGCTCGCCCTCCTGCTGATCGCCGGGTTCGTGATCGTACTGCTCGGCCTGGTCCCACTCCTGCAGGGAGCGCAGTCGATCACCGGCTGCATCGCGAGCAGCAACAACACCACGCTTCCGGCGAGCTGCGGCGGGATCGGTCAAGCCCTCATCGGGATCGTGCTGGTCCTGGTCGGCGGGATCATCGCACTCATCGGCTACATCGGCTGCCTGTTGGGGATCTGGCGTTTCGGCTCGCGCTACGGGAACGACCTGTTCAAGGTCGGCGCCATCCTGCTCATCTTCCCGCTGCTGAACGTGGTGGGGGCGATCCTGATCCTCGTGGGCGCGAGTTCCGTTCGCGCCCGCGTCGAAGCGATGGGAACCCCCGGACCGCCCCGGTTCTAGCTCCGACCCCTCGGTGGGACCGTGCGGCCGTCGTGCGAGGTTTCGACGGGTCCGTAACCCGGAGGTAAGTCCGGCCGCGAGCCTAATACCCCCCGCGGCAGCGCCGAACCCCAAGCGATGAGGAGAATCTCCCGGCGGCGCCAGCACGGTCGCCCGCGCCAGCCTGCGCGTCCGAACGGAGCCTCCTGCGGCCCATCGTGCCCCGTGGTCGGGTCGGGTTCGGCTCTCGACTCGGCCCCCGGGGTCGTCCCGTGATCTCTCCCGACCCGGCCTCCATCCCGCCACCGGCGGAGGCCCTCCCGGAGACCGATTCGCACCGGGAGGCGCGGACCGGCCTTCGTCGGCCGGGCCTCGCCGCCGCCGTAGTCCTGGGCATCCTGCTCTGCCTGCTGATGGGGGCGCTGGACAACTTCGTCGTCCTCACGGCGCTCCCGAACATCCTCTCGAGCCTTCAGGCCCCGTCCGGTGGCGAGACGTTCGTCGTCAGCGCCTACCTCATCAGCTCGACCGTCGCGATCCCGATCTTCGCCAAGCTCTCCGACCTCTACGACCGGAAGCGGATCCTGATCGCCGGCCTCCTGATCTTCATTGGCGGATCGGTCCTCTCGGGCATCAGCCAGTCGTTCAACGAGCTCGTCTTCTTCCGCGCCATCCAAGGGTTCGGCAGCGGGGATTTCTTCCCCGTCGGTCTCTCGATCGTCGCGGTCATCTTCCCGCCCGAGACCCGCGCCCGGGTCACCGGGCTGCTCTCCGGCGTCTTCGGCATCGCGACGGTCGCCGGCCCGCTCCTCGGTGCGGCGATCGTCAACGTCACCACCTGGCGCTGGGTCTTCTACGTGAACATCCCCGTCGGGCTCGCCGGCCTGGTCCTCCTCCTCGCGGCGCTCGGGCCGATCCGCCCCGAGCGGAAGGGCTCGTTCGACATCCCGGGGGCCGGGCTGCTCGTCGGCTGGGTCGGGTCGCTCATGTTCGCCCTCATCGAGGTCTCCGAGGGCGGGTGGGCGTGGACGGACCCGCGGGTCATCACCCTCCTGACCGCTGCGGTCGTGCTCGTCGGCGTGTTCGTCTGGTGGGAGACGACGCGCGCGTCCGACCCCCTGGTCCCGCTGAGGCTGTTCTCCCGCCGGATCGTCGCCGCCTGCGGTGGGACCACCTTCATCGTCGGGATGGTGCTGTTCCCGCTCGCGACCTTCCTGACCCTTTTCGTCACCTACATCACGCTCGCGGGCGGGGGGGACGCCTCGAACACCGTCCGGGACGTCCTCTACTTCCTCGTGATCCCGCTCGTCTTCGGCGCGGCGTTGGGCGGGAACCTGCTCACCCGGTTCGCCTACCGCCCCATCGTGATCCTCGGGCTGGTGATCTCGACCGTCGGCCTGGTGTTCCTGACGAGAGTGGGAGTCTCGACGCCGACGTGGCAGCTTGCGTATGGCTTCCTGCCGGTGGGCGGGGTCGTCGCGCCGCTCATCCCGATCGGCTTCGGGGTGGGGCTCACGTTCCCCGTGTTCCTGCTCGCCGTCCAGAACCAGGTTCCGGAAGCCGAGGTCGGGGCTGCGAGCGGCCTCGTCCAGTTCCTGCAGTCGCTCGGAGGCTCCATCGGGCTCACCCTCCTCTCCTCCTTCCAGCAGTCCCGGTTCCTCGCCCTCTCGCCCGCCCCGCCCTCGGGAGGATGCGCCTACCCGCCCAGCCCGGCGTGCATCGCGTACGGGCAGGGGGTGCTCGGCGCCAGCGCGACGTCGTTCGTGGACGTCTTCGTGGTCATGCTGGTGCTGACGATCGTCGGGCTACTGCTCAGCCTGTTCATCACCGGTCGCCTCCCCAAAGGCACGAAGCCGATGGGCGGTGGCCTGTGAACGGCGACCCCTCGGCGCCCGAGCGGCTCAGACGCGGCCGTCGTTGAACCGGATGCTCGCGTGGCTGCCGTTGCAGAACGGCTTGTTGACGGACGCCCCGCACCGGCACAGGGTGACCCGGTTGCGCAGTTCGTAGGGCTTTCCGTCCTCCGATTCGATCCGGATGCGTCCCCGGACCCACAGTGGGCCGCTGACACCGAGGGCGGGGTCCTCGACGATCCCGATCGACGGCGGAAGTTCCGGTTCCACGACCGTACCCGACTTCTTGTCCCGCACGACGAGCCGGCCCGCGGGGCAGCTCATCCCTTCGCGGATCGCGAGCTTGCGGGCCTCGGGGTCGCTCGACCGGCCGATCAGATTCCAGATCTTCCCTCCCGGGTCGCAGAACCGGGCGAAGGCGCAGAGCTCCTCGGCGTCCTCGAGAAGGAGGGTCGGTCCGTCGATCGACTCCGCCTGGCGGGCGTACGGCTGGCGGCTCGCGGTCTCCGTCCCGTCAAAGTGGACGCGGGCATGCGAGCCGTCGCAGAACGGCTTGTTCTTGGAATGCCCGCATCGACAGAGCTCGTACTCCGCGCCCACCTCGAGGGTCGCCGCCTCCTCCCAGTTCCACGAGAGGCCCTCTTCGTTCGGCCGGATGACCTGGACCGTCAGCGGGACCTTGCCCGAGACGACGTACGGGCCGTTCTTGGTGACGACCACCCGCATCCCCTCGACCTCCCCCGGGTGGTTTGGCTGCGCGTTCTTCTTGGGGTTCCGTGCGGAGCTGGTGGTCGGCATTCGGTTCGCCTGTGGGTCCCGCACTCCCTCCCGAAAGATGAACCTGCGGGGTCGACCCTCGCAGGGCCCGGGCCCTCACCGCGGTCGGTACCGGTCGGGCACAACGCCCACACGGTCGGCATTCGACCCGGAACCCGGCATGTCCGTCCGACCACGGCTCTCCGTCGGAACCGCGTCCCCATTCACCGACGAATCCCAGAGGCCCTTCTCATGGCCGCAGAAGGGCGAACATCTCCGCCAGGATCCACGACCGGCCCTTTCAACCGGGCCGGGGCGGCTCTCATTGACTCCCGTAGCAGGGAATCCCCGTCAGGGCCTCCCTCCTCGGGGAGCCCAACCCAACGAACCGGTTTACACCCGTGCAAACATAGATGACCGACGGACCGTTCCCCCCGGGAGTGACCGCCGTCCGCCTTCGACCCCACCGGTCGGCTCCGAGGGGCAGACGGAGCCGGAGCGCCTCTCTGCCGATGTGGGTCGCGATTCTGGTCGTCCTCGTGGGCGTGATCTCGACCCCATCCCCTGTGCCCTCCGTTATGAGGGGCGGGACTGGGGCCGCCGCACCCACCGACCGGACCGCCTCCCCGGTACTGCAGTCCACCGCCAATCTCACCTGCCAAGCGTCGAAGCTGCTCGGGCAAACTTGCCCACCCTCCACCGTCGCGCCCTCCGCTCACCCCGCGGCGTCCGGCGTGAATCCGAGGACGTGGACGGACCTCACCAATGTCGAGGCCAACGCCCCGTCCGCCCGCTATCTGCCGATGATGGTGTTCGACCCCGTGGACGGATACGTCCTCCTGTTCGGCGGTGCGGACGCGTCGGGAGCCTTCTCGGACACCTGGGCGTTCGCGCACGGACAGTGGACCGAGCTGACCCCCTCCAATGCCCCCAGTGCCCGGTATCTCGCGGGCATCGCCTGGGACGCGGCCGATGGGTACGCCGTCATGTTTGGCGGGTACTCGCTCCCCTCGGGGCTCATCAACAACGAGACGTGGACCTACGTGCACGGCACCTGGACAAACCTCACCGGCTCGACGAACCAGACCCCCGGGGCCCGCTGGAGGCCGCTGATGACGTACGACGCGGGCGACGGCTACGTCCTCATGTACGGCGGGACGACCCTGGCCGCGACGTACTCGGACACCTGGGAGTTCCTCCACGGAGATTGGACGCTCCTCAACGTCACGGGGAGCCCTCCCCCCCGGTTCCGGGCGAGCATGGCGTACGACCCGGCGGACAACTACACCGTCGTGTTCGGGGGTTGCACGTCGTTCGCATGCGCCGCGCCCGACTTCAGCACGTGGGAGTATCACAACCTGACCTGGTCGGCGCTCTCGCCCTCGGTCCACCCGTCCGCCCGGGTCTACTACGGCCTCACGTACTCCCCCCTCGCGAAGACGCTCCTCCTCTACGGCGGCTCGACCGATCCAACCTCCGCGACCGGCGCCCTCGGCGATACGTGGAACTTCACCGGGGGCAACTGGACCAGCCTGACGAGCTCGCTGACCGCTTCGCCGCCGAAACTCGCGTACCTGGAGATGGCGTTCGACCCCTTGGACGGCTACGCGGTCGCCTACGGCGGGGAGTACTCCAACGCGACCTTCAGCAACGAGACCTGGGCGCTCGGTCCGTCCATACTCGGCGCGGTCTCGGTCACCCCGGGCGCGATCGACCTGGGCCAGACCGTCACGATCAACGCGCAGCCGATCAGTCACCCCGGCTACGTCGTGTACAACTACACGACGCTCCCACCCGGCTGCATCTCGGCCAACGTATCGGCGCTGAGCTGCACGCCGAACGCGAGCGGCGTGTTCCCCGTCGTGGTCGTCCGCAATGACTCCGGTGGGGTTCCGGGCACCGAGAACGCCACCGTGGTCGTGAATCCCGACCCGACGATCGCCTCGTTCACCTCCTCGGCCGCAATGGTCACGGTCGGCGCGACGGTCGTACTCACCACGAACGCGAGTGGCGGGACCCCGTCCTTCGCCTACCGGTATTCCGGCCTCCCGACCGGATGTTTTTCGGCGGACCGGTCGGCGCTCGACTGCACACCGGCGTCCTCCGGGAACTTCACGGTCCAGGTCAATGTCACCGACGCCGCGCACTACGTGGTCAGCGCGACCTTGACGCTGAGCGTTAACGAACCACCGGGGATCAGCCAACTGACCGCGTTCCCGGCTTCGCTCGATGCCCACCAGAACCTCAGCCTCGTTGGGCTTCTGACGGGCGGGACGCCACCGATCACCTACCGGTGGACCGGGCTGCCCACCGGGTGCGCCTCGAACGATTCGGCGATGTTGACGTGTAGCCCGACCGGTCCGATGTCGGGGGAGGTCACCCTGTCCGCCACCGACGCGGACGGAAAGACGGCGAACGCCTCGGTCCGGGTCGAGGTCGCGGTGGACCCGGCGTTCACCTCCGGGGCCGCCGCACCGAGCGCCGTCGACCTCGGGACCGCCGTTGAGATCTGGGCGAACGTCACCGGGGGGACCGGCCCGGTCAACTTCGTCTACTCCGGTGCCCCCGCAGGGTGCCGGCTCGGCAACAGCGCGGCGAACGCCTGCACTCCGTCCGTGACGGGGAATTTCACGATAAAGGCCCGGGCGACCGACGGGGCCGGTTTCACGATCTTCGAGAACTTCTCGCTCACGGTGAACCCCACGATGTCGCTACCGAATGTCACGGCGACCCCGGGGGCGATCGACCTGGGCCAGAACGTGACGATCGACGTAGTCCCCGAAGGTGGGACGTCGCCATACACGATCGTGTTCAACGTTCTTCCCCGGGGATGCGCGGGCGTCGCGTCGTCGACGTCGGTGTCCTGTACGCCCGCCGTCGCGGGGACCTTCCGGGTGACCGTGACCGTGACGGACGCGCTCGGCCAGACGATGGCCGGGTCCAGCCTGCTCACCGTCCACCGCGACCCGTCGGTCACCCTGTTGGTCGCGAACGGCGGGCCGACGACGCTTGGGAATTCGCTGGACCTCCAAGCGAGCGCGACCGACGGGAGCGGGGGATTCTCCTATTCCTATACCGGTCTGCCCACCGGCTGCGGCAGCCAGAACACCTCCGTGCTGGCGTGCACGCCCACGGCCACCGGGAACTACCTCGTGACCGTCACCGTGCACGACTCGTTCGGCGTCTCCGCGACCGCCCAGGCGTATGCGAACGTCACGGCGAGCGCGTCGACCTCCGTGCTGGGCCTGTCGGGTTCGACGTTCGACCTCCTCATCGTGGCCGTGGTGGTCCTTGTGGCCATTGTAGCCGTCGTTCTCGTCCTCCGCCGACGCCGGGCGCCGGCACCGCCTCCGCCGACGGCGCCCGCGCCCGAGGAATGGGACGAGGAAACGTACAAGTAAATCGGCCGAACGTGCCCCGAGACGGCCCGAGGACGTGGACGATCCGGGAGTCGGGGTCGACCGGCCCGAGGGGATTCGACTGACTGGCCATTCGAGTACCTCGCGGCCGGATTTGCACCGCTAAGGAGCACCGGCGTCCAGCCAGGTCGGCGCGGCGGAACCCATCGGGCTGAGGATCGGATTGTTCCACGCACCGGGCGTTCGCGAGAAGTGGACCGCGGGTGCCAATCGCCGGACCCGGCCGAGTGGAGTGTCGCATTCGATGAGCTCGGGCGGAAGGAGGCGTTGTCGCAACTTCAGTACGATGGGCATCAACTCGGCCGGCTTGGCGGATAGCGAGTCGAAGCGGCGGAACGGATTCTCCGCGAAGGTGCGTTCCTGGGGGGGGACCAGGCCGAGCGACAGGTACCACATCGCGTTGCGAGCGAGGCTTACCGTGACGTGGTAGCTACCGCCTTCCTTCGCCCGGCGGACGAGCGCGGCCGTTGCCCCGGCCGCCCCTATGTACCCCGTCACGTAGTCATTGATCAGCGCGGTCGGCGGCATCGAGGGCTTTCCGTTCTCTCCCTCCGCCATGGCGACCCCCGAGGCGGCCGACCCGAGCATGTCGAAGCCACCCCGCTCCGACCAGGGGCCGCCCCATCCGTAGCACCGGACGCTCACGACCACGATCCCCCGGTGACCATCGGCGAGCTGTTCCGGGGAGAGTCCATAGTCCGCGAGCTTACGTCCCCGGAAGTTGTCCACGAAGACGTCGGCCTGCCTTGCTAGAGCAAGTGCCTTCGCGCGGCTGTCGGGCCGCCGAAGATCCAGGAACGTGGACCGGAATCCGACGTTCGCGTCGTCGTAGACCCACGGGTGCTCGAACTCGTCCGAGCGGTTGAACTGGAGGACCTGAGCTCCCTGTTCCGCCAGCGTCCGCCCGACCACGGGCCCGGCCACGGCGTGCGTGGCCGATAGGACCCGAATGCCGTCGAGGGGGCGCTTGGCCGGGCCGAGCGGTTGCGGGTCGCCCTCGGCGATCTTCCGCACCGCGATCACCGGCTCCTGGGCGAGATACTGGCCCTGAGGGTGCCGGGCCCACTCGTCGGCCGTCCGGGCAATGCATAGCGTATGGCCGGCTTCGTTCGCCGCGTCCTCGAGTTCGAGGGAATCCCACTTGCTGATGGCCGCGGCGACGCTGTGGTGGTTGGCCCCGCAGTTGAAGAAGTTCGTCCAGGCGAACTGCTGGGCCGGATACACCGCCGAGGGGTAGACCCACCGACCATCCTTCGTCGCGAACGGGAACACGGAGAACGGGTGGGCGTTGCCGATCGGGTTCGGATACGGCCAACCGTTGATGGTCGGGCCAAAGGTGAGTTCGGGGTCAATCCCGTGCGATGCCGTGCGCAGGTCGATCGAGAGGTCTTGGCTCTTCCCCGTGCGCATCTTCCAGATGGTCGCGGCGCCCACCGCGGCGGCCATCGCCGAGAGCGCGAACACCGAGCCGAGACGGATCGCACTCGGGAAGAGGGGGTCCTGGCCGGTGAAGGAGATCGCTCCTCCGGTGTCGGAGGGACCCACTCCGGTCCCCGCGAGGAGGCGCTCGAGCTGCGCGGGAAGGTCGCCCTCCGAGGGAGCGGGACCCGAGCGCTGGGCGGGCTTCGTCGGCGCCGCTCCGCTGTTCTGCGAACCCCCCGCATGGCGCGGTCGCCGAGCGGTCGACTTCGGATTGCTTTTACTCGACATGGCCGAGATACATCAACTCCCAGATTCCCGGGTCGCTCGCCTTTTCCACCATCGTTCCACCTTCGTACTTCTCGACCGTCACGGTGCCGCTGAACCGGAGGTACGCTCCGTCCACGCGCGCCATTCGGGCGAGAACATGCTTGAACCCCGTGACCGTGTCCGCGAGCTTGTAGTCGAGAATGGTCTCACTGCGCTGGAAAATCACGCGGTATCGGACCCGATCGTCCTGCGTGTAGTCGTAGACCACCCGGTTGGCGACGGGTTTCTGGCTCTTCGGGTCGGTGAACACGTCCTCGAGAACGAGTCGCACCTTGGACGCTTGGTCGGCGACGATCCGGCCGTCCTTGGCAATCAAGATCTGGGGCAGTTCGGTGCGGCCGTACTCCTTCTCGGCGTAGAGGTAGGCGGCGATCACCGAGTACGGTCCTGCTTGGGCTCGTCCCCAGTACCAATGATTGAGGAGCTTCGACAGGACGACATCCCCCCAATTGTGGTCGTGGTAGCCCACTCCGGTGAGCGTCACGGGCGCGGAGCCTTTCTCCGTGAGGGTCACGGTCACTTTCCCCTGCGGGACCGCGGGCATCCAGGCGAACGTGTGCTCGTCGTGAGGTCCGAAGTACGTGAAGCCGGTCGCCGGTCGCCAGGAAGGCACTTGCCCGACCAGCTCCGCCTCGACCGTGAGGCTCTCGTTCACGACCTTGATCTGGTAGGTGTGCAGGTCTCCTCGGAAGTAGCAGTCCTTCACCCGGACGTCACATCGGTCCTTGCTGGCTTGGAACTGCTCCGGAGGGGCGTGGATGATCACCTGCTGGGACGGCTTCCCGGGCCGGTCCAGGTCTACCTGGACCATTGGCGCCTCCGGGCCCTTCGGTTGCAGGATCCACTTCGTGTAGAACGTGACGACGAGTGACGTCCCGTCCTCCAGGTGCGAGTCGAAGTACCACCACTCGTAGCTACCGGCCTCGCCGGAGGTGCGCATCCCGTCCTCCCACGGCGCCACGCAGCCGCGCGGAAGGCCGAGTCGGACGTAATCGTCCTCCCGGTCCGCCAATCGGGCGAGCGGTCGCTCGGTCATGATCCCTCCGGGCGTCCTCGGCGCTCGTTCGTACGTTTGATCTCAAGGAGAGCGACCAGCGTCTCGCGGGCGTGGGCCACCCGCTGCGCCCCCACGCGCGAGGTCAGCTCGTGGTCGACCTGCACAATGCCCGCGCGCCCCGCCCTCCCGGCGGTGTGCCCACGCTGGGTCAAGCTGAGTTTCACCCGGCGCCGGTCCACGGGGTCCTGGGCCCGGTCCAGGTACCCACGGGCCACGAGCATTTCCACTGTCTGGCTGACGGCCTGCTTGGAGATACCCAGAAACCGAACCACCGATTCGAACGAAGCCCCGCTCCACTCCATCGCGTTGAGGATGAGTTCTCCGGCCGCCGGGACATCCCCGCACCCAACCTTCGCCTGGGCGTGGCGAACGGCGGCAGTGTACGTCCCACGGGTCACGTAGAGCAGGGCCGAGAGGGGCACGTTCCGGTAAGCATCTTGGGTCAGGGACCGCCTCGTCATTAGTCAAGTATATTGACTGTCATGTATATTGACCTTTTGTCCCGACGCGCACGACGCGCGAGGCGGGCCCGAGGGGATCCCAAGGTTCACGGGTTCGGGCCCGACGGCCCTCCCCGCTCTCTCGGCCGCCTGCTCACGCGGTCCTGTCCTGGACGCAGGGCACGGCTTCTTGTCCGCATCCTCCGTTACGTCGAACGTGGATCGCCCGCACACTACGGAAGTGGCCGAATCGTGGGACGGGGAGTATCGCGCCGGTCGCTACGCGGGGGAGGCACCGGTTCCGTTCGTTCACGACATCCTCACGTTCAGCCGCCAATGGGGGATCGCCCGGGGGCTCTACGTGGGCTGCGGGAATGGACGGAACTTCATCCCGCTGAGTGACGCCGGACTCGATTTGACGGGCCTGGACGTGTCCTCGGTCGCGATTGAACAACTCGCGCGGCGGGCCCCGCAGTACCGGGGCCGACTCCTCGTCGGTGAGGTGGACGGCTTGCCCGCCGGGACTCGATTCCCCCTGGTCATCGGCATCCAGGTGTTCCAGCACGGCGACCGCGCTGTCTGTCACGTGAACCTGGTGGCGGCCCAGGAACGGTTGGAGCGGGGTGGCCTGTTCTGCCTCCGGGTCAATGCGGTCGGCACCGAGTACCAGTACGCGACCGAGCGGATCGAGGCCTACCCGGAGGGTTCCGAAACGATTCGCTACCGTTCGGGGCCCAAGCAAGGACTGCTCGTCCACTTCTTCAGTGAGCGGGAACTGGCCGCGCTGTTCGCTGGGTCGTTCCAGCCCCTGCTCCCGCTTCGACGCGTGGTCTCCACTCGACCACCCCCGGCGGGCGGGCATTGGGACCAGTGGGAAGGGATCTGGCGCAAGTCGTAGGGGTGCCGAGGTCGACGGGCCCGAGGGGATTCGAACCCCTGACCTTGCGGTTAAGAGCCGCCTGCTCTACCGACTGAGCTACGGGCCCGCGGACGGTTCGGGGCGACTGGCCCCCCAGAGATAAAGGCTCGGAACCGGTCGCCGGTCACTCCGGGAGGCGCTGGAGCGCCGCGCCGACCATGAGCGGGAAGAGGACGGTCACGTCGCCCTCGACCGTCGCGTGCCGGGCGTTCGACTTGAGCTTCCCCCACGAGATCGCTTCCCGGGTCCGGGCGCCGGAGAGGCTGCCGTCCCACTCGACCGCGGTCGTGAGGTAGAGCGCCGCGTCGAGGCCGTCCCGGAACTGGTTCCACCAGATCGTGTGGTGCTTGGAGATCCCGCCGCCGAGCATGATCGCGCCGCTCCGCTTCGCCTCGAAGACGAGGTCGGAGAGCCGCTGCTCGTCGGAGAACAGGTCGAACGAGAGCCCGCGGTGGTCCTGCCAGTAGAGCCAGGCCTGAGAACCGACCGCGCCGTCGGTGATCCCCGGGACGATGACCGGCACGTCGCGGTCGTAGGCGGCGCGCAGGATGCTGGAGGCACCGGCCTTCGCCGGGATCGCACCCCCGATCGCCCGGCACAGGTCGACGGTGGAGAGCGCCCGGGTCCCCGATTTCCAGAGACCGTCCAGGATGGGGCGCATCTTGCGCTCGATGATCGTCCCGTAGTTCGCCTCGGGGATCACGAGGTTCCCCAGCCGGTAGAGATGGCGGCGGTGGAGGTCGGCGTCGTCCAGGTTCCATTCGCCGTGGTAGTAGGGGCGGAAGGAGCGGGCGAGGTCGTGGTCGAGCGTGCCGCACGTCGTGATGACCGCGTCCACGTACCCGTCGCGGACCAGCTGGGCGAGGACCCCGCGGGTCCCCGTCGCGACGATGTCGGCGGGGAAGGAGAGGAAGGTCGTCATCTCCCGGTCGGCGAGGATCCGGGCGAGGAGGTCCGTCCCGTCGGCGACGCCCTTGGCGCTGAACCCGCCCCCCGCCTCCAGCCGCCGGACAAACGTGTCCAGGGACGGGGCGTCGTCGACCCGTACATCCTCGACACGGCGGGGCATGGAAGGCCGGAGTCGCGCGGGAGTTAAAGCGCTCCCGTGAAGCCGAGGCCGTAGGAGTGGAAGATCAGCAAGTAGGCGACGACGTAGCCGATCAGCGCCCCCCCGTTCAGGAACGGCAGGCCCGCCTGGGGGTTCCCGCGGAGCACGAGCCGCATCAGCACCGCGTATCCCACCAGCGAACCGACCATCGCCGCGACGGCGCAGACCAGGTTGGCCCCGACCCCGAGCACGAGCGGATGGGTCGGGAGCCAGGCGAAGGCGGAGGTCACGAGCGCTCCGGGGATCACGACGTCCCCGAGGCCCATGAAGAGCGCCGCCCGCTCGGTGACCGCCTGGCCTCGCTGCTCCTTCAAGGACGGGGCGGCCGTGTAGTCATACCCCGCCGAGTCGGGCATGACCATCAGGATCGGGAGCTTCATGTCCACGACCACGTCGGCGAGCGAGATCATGTGCTTCGTGCGGTAGACGGCGATCGCGTCGTAGACCATGAGCGCCAGGAGCAGGATGAACACCGGGAGGAGCGCGAACGAGATCCCGAGGATCGCGATGAGCGCCCCGGCGGCCAGGAACCCGACCAGGTCGACCACCCACCACTGCGGCTCCATCAGGAGCGCGAGGTAGAGGACCGCGCTCACGGTCCCGGCGAGCACGAGCGCCCAGTCGAGGTTCAGCTCGGCCGCGAACGGCGGAGGAAGGTAGCTCCCGAGGGGGAGCACGGAGAAGGTCGCGAACAGGGTGATGTAGAGCGCGGCGGCGATCCCGACGAGGATCAAGTGGCGGAGCGCCGCGGGCCCGCCCTTCTTCCGGACGAGGTAGAGGATCGCGAGGGGCGCGATGACGATGAGCGCGATGATGAGGAGCGGCGCGGTGACGCTCTGCGGGTTCGAGTTCGACGCGAGGCCGGCCGAACGGAACGGGTCCGCGAGGATCAGCCCGACCGTCTGCGCCCCGACGTAGAGGGCGAGCAGGCCGAGCCAGCGGACACTGCGCATCGTCGGTTACGGTTGGACGACGGCGTAGGCGTTGTTGCCGAGGACCTTGGTCACTTTCGCGTTCACGGTCGTGCCGCGCTGGTTGGCGCCCGTGACGAAGATGACGAACCCCTCCTTCTTGGCGACCCCGTCCCCGCGGCGGCCGACGTCCTCGATCAGGAGGCGGTAGACCTCGCCGACCTCGACCGGTGCGCGCGGCTTCTCGGGAGCGACGACCCGGCGCATCGTGACGGGCCGCTGGGCGCCGCACGCCTCGCAGATGAGCATCGTGAGCCGGCCGTCCTTGGAGAGGTGGGTGTCCGGTCGCTTGCACTCGGAGCAGATCACGTACTTCGCCGTGTACTCGCGGATCCGCTGGGCGATCTGGTCCTTGTTGACGCGCGACTTCAGGACGCCGCGGGGCCCGTCGAGCACACCGGGGCAGCCGAGCTCGCGGGCGAGGTAGCCGATGACGTGCGCCGGCTCGCGGCGGAGGACGGTCGTGATCTCCTGGAAGTTCCGGATGACCGTGTTCTTGCCGTCGCTCATCACGTCGGGCTCGGGCACCTGGAACCGCTCGCCGCCGGTGCGGACGGGCGGGAGCTTCGTGTGCGCGCGTTCAAGGAGGGCCTGGTACGCTTCCATCGAGAACGGTAGAGCAACCGAAATGCGGGGGATAAGGGTTCCCGGGGTCCGGCTACGTGTCCGGGAAATCGCGGAGCGTCTCCAGGACCCGTCCGAGGTCCTTCTCGGTCACGATGTGCGTGGCCCCCCGACGGACCGTGTCGTCCTCGGGAAGGAAGGCGACCCCCACGCGGCTCCGACGGAACATCCCCACGTCGATCTCGGAGTTGCCGATCGAGGCCGTCTCCTCGACGCGTACCCCGAGGTGGTGCTGGAGCCCGGCGAGCACGCCCTCCTTCCCGTAGATCGGGACGCGGACGATCCCCTCGCCCGTGAGGTGCCCGTCCTCCGTGACACGGAACCCGTTCGCGAGCGCGAGGTCGATCCCGAGCTCCCGGGCGATCCGGTGGGCGAGGAGGTCGATCCCGCCGCTGATGATCGCGGTCTGGACGCCCCGGGCCTTCAGTCCCGAGATGAGCGCCGCCGCGCCGGGCATGAGGGGCACCCGGTCGAGGATCGCCTCCAGGTCCTCGATGCGGAGGTCGGGGAGGTGCCGGTGCCATATCCGGACGTCCGAGCGGATGAACTCGTGATCGTCGATCTTCCCCGCGAGGAAGTCCCGCAGGCCGTCCGCGTTGTGGTCCCGGAAGTGGTGGTGGATCGCGGCCCACGAGCTCGCCACGTCGACGAGCGTCCCGTCCATGTCGATGGCGACCAGTTTAAGTACGGTCGCCCCGGGCGATCGCATCCGCTCGGTCGAGGACCGCGTCGTCCGGTCGGACGGCCCACGCGGCGAGGTTGCCGTCGACCTGTTCCGGACGGCTCGCGCCCACGATGGGGGCGGCCCCGTTCCGCGCGAGCCAGTGCAGTGCGATGGACCCCAGCGGGACGTTTGCCTCCTGGGCGAGGTCCCGGAGGGCGCGGGCGCGCCGAAGCACCTCCGGCAGGAGGTCGGTCTCCGACTGCCGCTGGATGAACCGCTTGAACTCGGCGGTCGGCTTCTCGCGGTCCAGGTAGCGGCCGTGGAGGAGGCCGCGGGCGAGCGGGGAGTACGCCTCGATGAGGATCCGGTGGGCGCGGCAGTACTCCCGCACGGGCTCCGCCTCGTCCCGGTCGAACAGGTTGTAGCGGACCTGGTTGACGACGATCGGGGTCGCGGAGAGGTGGCGCGCCGCCTCCTCGAGCTCCTCCACACCGAAGTTCGAGACGCCGACGGCGCCGACCCGGCCCTCCTTCCAGAGGGCCTCGAGGGCGGGCAGCGTCTGGGCGAGCGGGACCTTCGGGTCCGGAGCGTGAATGAGGTAGAGGTCGACGGTGGGGCGACCGAGGCGCTCCAGGCTGTTGATGAGGCTCGCGCGGACCTGCGCCGGACGGAGGTGCTCCCACGAGACCTTGGTCGTCACGAACGCGTCGGGGGCGCCGCCGGCGGCCCGGAGGAGGACGTCGCCGAGGATCCGCTCCGACCGCCCGTTCCCGTAGACCTCGGCCGTGTCGAACCAGCGGAACCCCTTCTCGTAGGCCCGCCCGATCGTCGCCTTGGTCTTCGCCTCGTCCGTGGGCGTCCATCGGCCGACCGCCCAGAGTCCGATCCCGAGCGCGGGGTGCTCTTTCCGCCCGGCGGCGAGGGGGATCGAACCGATGAAGGGGGCCTTCGGACCCGGCGTACCGGGCGTGGGCTTGCGGGGGCGTCGGGCCGGGGTCTTCGTGGTCCGGGCGGTCATGGCGGGGACGAAGCCTCCGCCTTCAAGTGTTCGTCGATGCGGGCGATCCGTTCGGCCAGCTCCCGGGCCTTCTCCTCCGCCTCCCGGACCACCTCGGGAGGGGCCCGGGCCCGGAATCCCTCGTCCGCCAGCCGGGCGCGGGTCTTCTCGAGCAACGCCGCGATCTTGGTCCGCTCCTTCTGGAGCGCCTCCGAGGCTTCGGCACCGGCCGCGGGACGTTCGATGTAGCACTCTCCCAGGGCGGCGACGCGGCTGGCCGCCTGCGGAGGGGGCGGAGCCCGGGCGTCGAGGAAGGCGACCGGATGCACGCGCGCGAGCCGCTCGAGGGTTCCGACCTCCCGGCGGAGCAGCTCGGCGACCTCCGGTCCGCCGGGACGGACCCAGGCGGGCGGGACGGTATCGAGCGGGACGTGCTCCTCGGCCCGAAGGTTGCGCAGGAGACGGACCGCCTCCAGGACGGTCTCCATCTCGAGCTCGGCGGCCGGGTCGGCGGGCGCTTCGCCCGACACGGGCCAGCGGGCCGACGCGAGGAGCTCGCCGTCGTGGGGAAGCGCGTGCCAGAGCTCCTCGGTGATGTGGGGGGCGAAGGGGTGGAGGAGTCGCACCGTCCGTTCCACCACGTAGAGCAGGGTGTCGCGCGCGTCGCGCGCGGCCGGCTCGCCGCGGTGGCCCTGCAGGCTTTCCTTGACGATCTCGACGTACCGGTCGGCCAGATCGTGCCAGAGGAAGGTGTAGACCGCCGTCGAGGCGCGGCCGGGCTCGAACGCGGCCAGGGCGCGGTCGACCTCCTCCGCGGTGCGGCGCCACCGGGAGAGGATCCACCGGTGCTCGAGCGGCGCGGACGGCGCGAGTGCCGGTGGGGCGGCGGGCGCCGGCGTGCCGGGGGGGAGGTGCATCAGCGTGAAGCGGACGAGGTTCCAGACCTTGGTCAGGAAGTGCGCCCCACCCTCGAGCGTGTGGCCCCCGAACGGGCCGTCCTCCTCGGTGGGGTTCGGGAAGAGCAGGGCGAAGCGCATCGCGTCCGCCCCCCGCTCGCGCATCGTGTCGAGCGGGTCGGGGGAGTTCCCGAGGCTTTTCGAGAGCTTCCGGCCGGTCTCGTCGCGGAGCATGCCGGTGAAGTACACGTCCGAGAACGGGGCGCGGCCGGTGAAGTGTTCGCCGGCCATCATCATCCGGGCGACCCAGAAGAACATGATGTCCCGGCCGGTGACGAGGAGGCTCGTGGGGTAGTAGTGGGCCAGGTCGGACGTCTCCTCGGGCCAACCGAGCGCCGCGAACGGCCACAACCATGAGGTGAACCAGGTGTCGAGCACGTCGGGGTCGGAGACGAGCTCCGAGGAGCCGCACGCCTCGCACGTCTCCGGGACCACGACGGTCACGGTGTCGTGCCCGCACGGCGTGCAGTGGTAGACGGGGATCGGGTGCCCCCAGAACACCTGACGCGAGATGCACCAGTCCTGGATCGTCTCCATCCACCGGTAGAACGTGAGGGTCCATCGCTCGGGGTGGATCCGCACCCGCCCCTCCTGGACCGACCGGACCGCCGGTTCGGCCAGCGGCCGGATCCGCACGAACCACTGGATGGAGAGCCGAGGCTCGACCACGGCGTCCGACCGCTCGGAGCGCGCCACGGCATGGCGGTACGGCACCTCGCGCAGGAGATACCCTTCCGCGCGAAGCCGGTCCAGCGTCTCCTTCCGGCCGGCATCCCGGTCGAGGCCCCGGATCCCCTCCGGGACCCAATCGCTCGCCAGCCGCCCTCCCGCGTCGATGATGTCCGGGGGCATCGGCAGCCCCGGATGTCGCTGGAACACCTCGTAGTCGACGAGGTCGTGGCGGGGGGTGACCTTGAGGGCGCCCGAGCCGAACGTCGGGTCGATCGCCGGGTCGGCGATCACCGGGATCGGCCGGCGGGTGATCGGGACGAGCACCTCGCGGCCGAGGGCCGCGGTCTGACGGGGATCGTCCGGGTGGACGGCGACGGCCACGTCACCGAAGATCGTCTCGGGGCGCACGGTGGCGACCTCGAGACCGCCGGGGGAGCCATCCGCCCAGGGATACTGGAGGTAGACGAGCGAGCCGGTCTCCTCGGTGTGGACGACCTCGAGGTCCGAGATCGCCGTCTGGAGCCGGGGGTCCCAGTTGACCATCCGCTCCGCACGGTAGATGAGGTCCTCGTGGTAGAGCCGGACGAACACCTCGCGGGTCGCGCGTACGGCGCCCGGGTCCATCGTGTATCGGTACCGGGTCCAGTCGACCGAGAACCCGGCCGCGAGGGTCTGCTCCCGGATCCGCGCCTCCCGGGTCGCCCGCCACTTCTCGACCTGGGCGACCGCCTCTTCCCGGGGGAGGTGCTCCAGCCGGACGCCCTCCTTGGCCAGGGCTCGCCGCACGGCCACCTGGGTCGCAAGTCCCGCATGGTCGAGCCCGGGGACCCAGAGCGTGGATCGTCCCGACATTCGATGGTATCGCACGAGGAGGTCCATGACCGTGTCGCCCAGCATGTGGCCGAGCGTGAGCACGCCCGTGACGTTCGGCGGGGGAAGGATGAGCGAGAACGGCGACGGGCCGGGCCGGTCCGGTGCGCGGAAGGTCTCCGCGCGCGCCCAGGCCTCCTGCCAGCGCGCCTCGATCTCGCGGGGGTCGAACCGAGGGGGCAGCGCCGGGTCGCTCACGAGTCCCTCCGCCGCAGCACGAACGGAGCGATGAGCGCGAGGCTCCCCAGCGCGACGAGGGCCATCGCGCCGATCGCCACCGAGTGGGGGTACGCGTGGAACGCCTCGAAGGTGACCAGCGGGGCGGACGCCACGAGGAGGCCCGGGATCGACACGAGCACCGCCACCCAGGCCCCCGTATAGAGGTTCACGAGGGGCAGGCCGCGCTTCCGGGCGCGTCGGAGGAGGACGCCGAGCTCCAGCAGGGCTGCCGCGATGACGGCCGGGAACTCCGCGGCAACGTATCCGACGAAGACGACCGGCTGGTCGACCCGGAGGAGGGCGATCGCCAGCACGAGGCCGGCGGCGACGAGGTAGATGGCCGCGATCAGGGAGACCTTCCCGAGGACGAGGGTTCGGTCGGGGAGCGGAAGCGTCCGCCCGTAGGAGTAGGCGACCACCTCGATGGCGAAGAACGCCGGTCCGAAGAAGGTTGCGAGGAGTGCCGCGGTCGTGACCGCCCCGAGGGCGAGCGAGGTCCCCGTGCCGGGTCTCGGGCCCGACACGTACGTGAGAAGGCCGAGGGCGACGGCATCCAGGATCGGCAGGAGAATGAGGAAGGCATACCCGGGCGTTCGGCTCGCCATCCGCAGGTCCTTGACCAGGACCGCGTACACCGGCCCGGTCGTCCGCAGCGTGGGAGGGGCCGAGTCCACAGCGACCGGGACCCCGGGGGGCGTGATCCCGACCTCACGGATCGCGCGGCCCATCCAGAGGGCGGCGAACGCCCCGAGGAGGAGGTAGCCGGCGCAGGCACCGAGCAACACGTAGAGTCCGACCGTCCCGACGGGCAGCGCGGTGGTGCCGTCGGAGAGCAGTGCCGGAAGGGAGGCCAGTGAGAACGGGAAGGTCGCCCAGAGGGCGTCGAACCCCGCGGACGGCCCGGCGGCGGCCAGCGCGGTCAGCGCCCCGAAGAAGGCGGGGGCGAGCGTGACGAAACCGAACAGCCCGAAGGCGGGCACGACCCAGAGGACGAGGTAGGTCCACCGGAGCAGCGACCGGCCCCCGCCCCCCCTCGACCCCTGGACCCGACGCACGAAGAACCGTCCGGTGACGAGCGCGAGGGCGAGCGCGAACACCACCGCGGTCGCGACCCCGGGGAGGATCGCGAGCCCCGCGAGCGGGGTGAGCGCGAGTCCCACCACGAGCGGGGTGAGCACGAGGAGCGTGAGGACCGGAACGTCGAACAGCCGGAAGTACAGGATGACGGCCGTCTGGCGGAGCGTGAGCCCGTCGATCGGCAACGGCTCGAGCACCGGCAGCACTCCCGCCGACAGGAACGTCGGGAGGACCTGGAGGCCGGTCCACCAGAGGAAGGCCACGTCGAGGCTGAGGAGCGCCGTGAGGACGCCCGCCTGGAAGACCGGCACCGGGATCGGGTTGGGCAGGAGCCGGGCCGCGACGAAGCTCGCATCGTGCAGGATGAGCGCCGCGCCGACCGTCAGGAATCCGAGCAGTCCGGCGACCAGGGCCTTACTCTGCAGGACCCGGCTGCGCGCGCGCGAGCTCAACTTGGAGGCGTCGCCCGGCGGGAGGACATTGCCCTGCCGGAACGCGTAGATGGCCTGGAAGGAGAGCTCGATGAACGCGACCCGGCTGAGCCGGAGGGCCACCCGCCAGGCCATCCTAGGTGCGCTCCAAGGAGGCAAGGGCGGCCCGGACCCCTTCATCCTCCTGGGTGAGGTGGAGGAATATCTCCTCGAGCGACGCGTCACCCGTGGCGCCCCGCTCCCGTAGGGCGGCGAGCGAGCCCTCGCCCCGCAGGACACCGTGGTCCAGGATGCCGACGCGGTGACAGAGCTGCTCCGCGATCTCCATGGCGTGGGTCGAGAACAGAACGCCGCGCGTGCCGTTCTTCACGTACTGGGTCAGGAGGTCCTTCATGAGGCGGAGCGAGCGCGGGTCGAGGTGGTTCAGCGGCTCGTCCAGGACGAGCAGCGGCGGCTGGTGGAGGAGCGCTGCGACCACGAGGACCTTCTGGCGGGTGCCGTTCGAGAGGGACGCGATGGGCTCCTCGAACTCGTCGACCAGGCGGAAGGCGGTGACGAGGTCGCGCGTCCGGCGAGCCGCCGTTTCCGGGTCGAGTCGACGGACCCCCGCGACGAACTCGAGGAACTCGTGCGGGGTCAGCGCCTCGTACAGCATCGACGTCTCGGGGACGTACCCGATGAGGGCCTTCGCGGCGAGGGCTTCGGCCTGCACGTCGTGGTCGAAGACCCGGATCGACCCACCGGCGGGACGGACGAGCCCGACGATCGACTTGATCGTGCTCGACTTCCCCGCCCCGTTCGACCCGAGCAGCCCGTAGATCTCGCCGGGCCGGACCTCGAGGCTGAGGCGTTCGACGGCCCGCCGCTCCCCGTACACGACCGAGAGGTCGTCGACCCGGAGCGGCATCCCGGTTCCGCTCGCGGGCGCGGGCTCCATCGCGCACCCCCGGGCGAGCGGAGGCTTAACCCCGTGGGTTCGGAGGCTCCGTCGAACGGACGAGGGGGAAGAGGATCACGTCCTTGATGGACGGGGTCCCCGTGAGGGCCATCACCATCCGATCGATCCCGATGCCGATCCCGGTGGTCGGGGGCATCCCGTGCCGGAGCGCGCGGATGAAGTCCGCATCGTAGGCATACCGGTACTCCGCCCGGGCCTCGAGCTGCTCCTGGAACCGGCGTTCCTGCTCGTCCGGGTCCGTGAGCTCGGAATACGCGTTCCCGAGCTCGAACCCCCGGAAGAAGAACTCGAACCGTTCGACCCGGCCCGCGAGCCGGCGGTGGCGCTTCGCGAGCGGCGTGGTGGAGACGGGGTGGTCCATCACGAACGTCGGCCGCGTCAGGGTCGGTTCGACGTAGTGCTCGAACAGCTTGTCCAGGAACACCCCGGGCGGGGAGTCGGCGGGAACGGTCGAGCCGGCGGCCCGCGCAAGGTCGCGCAGCTGGTCCGCGCTCTTCTCGGCCAGCCCTGCGATCCCGCTCAGTCGCTCGAGCTCGTCCACGAAGTCGACCTTCGAGATCCCCGCGGCAAACTCCCGGGCGGCCTCCTGCGCCTCGGGGACGTCGGGGAGGAGCGACGCGGCGCGGGCGGCCAGGCGCTGGTAGAGTCGCTCGGTCAGGACCTGCATGTCCTGGTAGTCGGCGTACGCCCAGTAGGCCTCGAGCATCGTGAACTCGGGCGAGTGGGTGGTGTCGAGGTCCTCGTTGCGGAAGCACTTCGCGAGCTCGAAGACCCGTTCGAGACCTCCCACGATGAGGCGCTTCAATGGCAGCTCCAGGGCGATGCGGAGCTGGACGTCCTGGGCGAGGTAGTTCGACCGGGTGACGAAGGGTTCGGCCGCCGCTCCTCCCGCGAGCGGCACGAGGACCGACGTCTCGACCTCGAGGAAGCCGGCCTCCTCGAAGAACGAGCGCGTCTCCCGCGTGAGGAGGGAGCGGATCCGGAAGCGTTGCCGGGAGTCGGCCGAAGAGAGGAGGTCGAGGTACCGTCGCCGCAGCCGCTCCTCCACATCCTGGAGCCCGTGGAACTTCTCGGGCGGGGGGGCGATCGCCTTCGCGAGGAGGTGGAGCTCTCGGACGACCAGCGAGGGCTCACCCCGGCGGGACAGGGCGGGCACCCCTTCGGCCCCGACCACGTCCCCCGAGTCGAGGTCGGCGATCCAGGAGGAGTAGCTGGCCTCCCCAAGGAGATCGGCCCGGATCAGGAGCTGGAGCGAGCCCGAAAGGTCGTCGATGTCCGCGAAGGCGGTCCGCCCGTGGACCCGCAGGGCCCTCAGCCGACCGGCGACCCGAGCGGTCTCGCCGTCCGCCTCCGTCCCCGACGAGAGCGTCGCCGTCCGCAGGCGGACCGCTTCGGTCGGAAGGCGCCCGGGAAAGTTCCAGGGATACGGTTCCCGACCTTCCGCACGCCACCGGGCGACCTTGAGCCGGCGTTCGTGCTCGAGCGGGGTTTCGTCCGTCATCGTGGGGCCCAGCCGGCGGAGGGAGCCCGCGCCTACAAGAGGGTTCGGGCGCGGGCGCTAGTTGGCGGGACCCTCGAGGGCGAGTCGCTCGACGCCCCCAGGTCGGAACAGTGCGAGGTGTTCGGGGACCGCCGGTCCCTCGCCCGCGGGTCGGGCGGCCTCGTGGAGGATGAGGAACGTGCCGAGGAAAAACTCCGAGGTGGCGTCGCCGCCGCCGATCCCGTAGCTGACGTAGTCCGCGAAATAGACGTGGACCTGACCGGAGTGGCGTCGGCGGAGGGTGTCGAGGAACTTCGCGAGCTCTTGCGGACCCTTTCGGGCGAGCTCGTCGACCATGTCGCGCAGGATCGGGCGCTGGCTCACGCCGGCCAGGCCGTCGTAGACGAGGTAGATCGCCGGACGAGGGTCGAGTGCGACCACGTCGAGACGGAGGACCCCCTCGACCTGTTTGGTGCGCATGGCGAGCGGCCTACCCGCTCCCTGTTAAGAAGGCTTCGGAGGAGGGGCGCGGTCGATCGGGTCGACCGCGCGCCCGGCGGGGCGAGGAAAGGGTTCCGGCTCCGACCTAGTGGTCGTGGCCGCCCATGCCGCCGCCCGGAGGACCGCCACCGCCCTTCTTCGAGGCGATGATGTCGTCGATCCGGAGCACCATCGAGGCGACCTCCGTCGCGGAGGTGAGCGCCTGGCGCTTGACGCGCGCGGGCTCGACCACCCGGAGCTTCCACATGTCCGCGGCCTTGCCGTCCGCGAGGTTGACGCCGACGTTCTTGTTGGCGTTCGGGCCCTCGTGGGCGCTGCGGAGCTCGATGAGCGTGTCGATCGCGTCGTACCCGCCGTTCTCGGCGAGGGCCCAGGGGATGACCTCGAGGGCCTGGGCGAACGACTCGACGGCGAGCTGCTCGCGGCCGCCGACGGTGGAGGCCCACTTGCGCAGCTTGACGGAGAGGTCGATCTCGGTCGCCCCGCCGCCGGGGCAGACGACCCCGTCCTCGAGGACGCTCGCGACCACCTTGAGCGCGTCCTGGAGGGACCGCTCGACTTCCTGGGTGACGTGCTCCGTCCCGCCGCGGATGAGGATCGAGACCGAGCGGGGGTTCGCGCAGCCGGTGACGAACGTCATGTGGTCGTCCCCGATCTTGCGCTCCTCCACGAGGGCCGCGCTCCCGAGGTCCGCCGGGGTGAGCTCCTTGATCCCCGTGACGATCTTGCCGCCGGTCGCGCGGGCCAGCTTCTGGAGGTCGGACTCCTTGACCTGCTTGACCGCGTAGATCTTCTCCTTCGCGAGGTAGTGGAGCACGACGTCGTCGATGCCCTTCTGGCAGACGACCATGTTCGCGCCCGAGGCCTTGATGGAGTCGACCATCTTACGGAACGTCTTGTCCTCCTCGTCGAGGAAGCTCTGGATCTGGGCCGGATTCTTGATGTTGATCTTGCTCTCGATCTCGGTCTTCTTGACCTCGAGCGAGCTGTTCAGGAGCACGATCTTGGCGTTGGCGACCTGCGTCGGCATGCGGGTGTGGGCGCGCTCCTTGTCCAGGATGATCCCGTCGAGGAGCTGGGTGTCGGCGATCGTGCCGCCCGCGCGCTTCTCGACCTTGATCTGGTCGACATCGGCGACGGTCTTGCCGCCGCGAGTCTCGGAGATCCGCTGGACCGCCTTGACCGCGATCTTGGCGAGCTGGTCGCGCGAGCCGTAGACGCCCTTCGAGCCCATGGCGGTGGTCGCACAGTCGGTGAGGATCGCTTCATCGTCGATCTTGACGGTCGTTCCGATCTCGGATTCGAGGAGGTGCTTAGCCTGCTGGAGGGCGAGCTGGAACCCGCGGGTGATGACCGTGGGGTGGACGCCCTGCTCGAGGAGCCCCTCGGAGCGCTTGAGGAGTTCACCGGCGATGACCACGGCGGTCGTGGTCCCGTCCCCGCACTGCTGATCCTGGGTCTTTGCGACCTCGACGATCATCTTGGCGGCGGGGTGCTCGACGTCGACTTCCTTGAGGATCGTGACGCCATCGTTCGTGATGGTGATGTCGCCCATTCCGTCCACGAGCATCTTGTCCATGCCCCGAGGACCGAGGGTGGTCCGGACCGCATCCGCGACGGCTCGTGCCGCCGCGATGTTGTTGGCCGTCGCGCCCTTGCCGCGTTCGCGTTCTGTGCCTTCTTTCAGGACGAGGATAGGGGTACCCTGAAGCATGTGGTCACCATCGCGACCAGACTTGCGCTTCTATATAATGGTGCCTAACTCTCGTTCGGAGCGCGGTTTAACGCCAACCACCGTGCGGATTCGGGGACCCGCCCGGGGACGCCCCCCCCTCGCTGCGGGCGCCTCCACCGGGGCGGAGGCTCGACGGATGGACCCGTGCGATTCGCGGCCCCGCGTGCCGAGTCGAAGGGTTTTTGAGGCGGTCTCTCGGTTTTACTACAGGCCGCGACCATGATCGAGGTCGTAAAGGACGCGTCCCGGATCCCGTCGGGGAGCCACGCACTCAGCCTGTTCGTGACCCAGGAGGAGGCGGCCGCGCGTGCCGCCGACTTCCTCGCTGGGGCGCCCCGTGAACAGGAGGCCGCCTACTGGCTGGCGGACGACCGTTTGCTGCCGATGTACCTGGAGGCCGTCAAGGAGCGGGCTCCCGAACGGCTCCCCGCGCTCCGGGTGCTGACGGGCTCGCAGGTCGAATGGGTCGGGCCAGAGCTGCGCCCGGTCGAGGAGGTCGCGGAGTTCGTCCTCGAGCATCCTGACGGAGTAACGGGCGCCGGGGAGACCCTCACGTGGTACTGGACCCCCGAGGAGGTCCCCGCCTATCTCGAGTACGAACAGTGGTTCCACGAACAGGCCCGTGGGGCCTCGAGATTCCTCTGTCCCTACAACCTCCGGGACGTCCCTCCCGAGGACGCGCCGGCGATCCTCCGCGCGCTCGGCGCGCGCCACTCTCACGTGATCTTGTCGAGCTCGCTCGGGACGACGGCTCGGGTCCTCCAGCTGTTCGTGTTCCCCACCGCCCGGGACCTCCCAGGAACGCTCCGCGCCGACCTCGACTGGGCCGTCGGGGAAGGGTTCGTCACGGTGGCGGCCGACACGATGGAGATGGCGCTCACCCCGGCGGGCGAGGAACTCCTGGTCGACTGGCCTTCGTGAGCCGAGGACCGCGAACGGAACTCGACCACCCCGAGCTTACGGGGGCGCCTCCGGCAGGGAGTATTGCAGGTCGTACGAGTGCACGCCCTCGGTGATCACGATCGCCATCCGTCCCGTCATTCCGGCGAGCTCGCCGGTGGCGGAGTCGGGCACGACCAGGATCGTCAGCTGTGGAACTCCACGCGTCATCACGCCGCCGTGCTGCAGGACGAAACTGCCGCGCCGCCCGTCCAATGTACCCACGAACCGTTCGATGGCCACGTACCCTGCGGATCCCTCGACGCCCGTCATCGCGGTCATCATCGCGCCCTTGCTCGAGCCGTCGAGCGACCCGTGAAAGGTCTTCTCGAGCGATAACCGGCCCAGGGTCGAACCGTCCGCCCGGTCGTCCGGGCCGAGCGGCGCCATCGTGACCTCGAACGTTCCCGTGGCGTGGAGGAGGGTGCTCATGCCTAACCGCCGGGCCGACGATTGGAAGGTTATCTCGCTACTGGACGCTGACTCGGGTCCGCGCCGCCGGTTCGTGGGGTGCCCGGAGGCGGGCGGCGGGCGGGTCCCCAACCCGGGCGATCGCCCAACCGTCGTACCCCTTGCTGCCCACCATCTGGAGAGGGGCTGCGAGCAGGCGGGGTTCGGCGGCCATCTTCTCGAAGAACTGGCGGATGCCCTGCACCCGGGGGTCGGGATGTCCGGCCTCTACGATCGTCCCGTTCCGGATCACGTTGTCCGCGACGATCAGCGTGCCGGGCCGGGACAGGCGCAGGGCGGCCTCAAGGTACTCCGGGTAGCTCTCCTTGTCCGCGTCGATGAACACGAAGTCGAACGGCTCTGCGGCTTCCCGCTCGAGCTGGCCCAGGCTGTCCAGCGCGCGGCCGACGCGAACCTCCACCCGGTCGGAGAGGTGGGCGCGTTCGAGGTTCGCCCTCGCCACCTCCGCGTGGTGGGGGTCCAGCTCGAGAGAGACCAGACGACCGCCGGGACCGAGCGCCCGGCCCATCCAGATCGAACTGTAGCCGCCCAAGGTTCCGATCTCGAGGACCCGGCGAGCGCCCTGGACCTGGACGAGCAGACCGAGGAGGCGCCCCTGGAGCGCCGAGACCTGGATCGAGGGAAGACCGGCGGCCTCCGCGGCCCGCAGGGCCGATTCCAAGACCGGGTCGTTCAGGCCGAAGCGGTCGACGAAGTACCGGTCGACGGCGTCCCAGACGGCCCGGTCGCTCACGGTGGGGTCCGAACGGGGCGTTTCCGCCCCCCGCGTGGGGGTCATCGGTGCGGGGTCCGGAACCCCGAGCCCAGATAGCGCGAGCGCCGACGGACGCTCGGGCCGGCCGCGTCTAGTTATCCGTGACC
>Ga0187862_10001213_pt1 | contig 27467 bp, 26 predicted proteins | sample June2016WEW_10_1_FD_133003 | JGI IMG/M metagenome (GOLD analysis project Ga0187862, IMG submission 133003) | Peatland microbial communities from SPRUCE experiment site at the Marcell Experimental Forest, Minnesota, USA - June2016WEW_10_150 | ecosystem: Environmental > Terrestrial > Soil >...
GCCGATCCGTAATGGGCAAGCGCAAGAAAGCGTAGGACGGAGGAAACATGGCAAAAGAGAAAGCCGCACCCAGAACAAAGAAAAAAGAGCGCAAGAATATCCTCAACGGCATAGCTCATATCCGCTCAACCTTTAACAACACGATCATTACCATCACGGATATCAGCGGGAACGCTATTTCCTGGTCGAGTGCGGGAAGCCAGGGTTTCAAGGGGTCCCGAAAAAGTACTCCGTTCGCGGCGCAGGTGGCCGCCGAGACAGCGGCCAAAAAGGCTCAGGAGCACGGAGTTCAGAATATCGAAGTCCTTGTGAAAGGCCCGGGTTCCGGCCGCGAAGCCGCTCTGAGGGCACTCCAGGCCGCAGGGTTCAATATCACCTACATTAAGGACGTTACGCCGATACCGCACAATGGCTGCAGGCCTCCGAAGAGGCGACGGGTATAATGAAATGGCGCCTCTTCGGAAGGCGCGGGCGCAATGCCCTGTAGGTTAGCCCCTTGAGGGCGTTCTTTGTGCGGCTAAAAGAGCCGTATCATTTGTCAGGAGGAAACAATTTGGCTCGCTACACCGAATCCCAATGCAGGCTTTGCCGTCGCGAAACGATGAAACTCTATCTTAAGGGCGACCGCTGCTATTCGGACAAATGCGCGATCGAGCGCCGCAACTACCCTCCCGGGCAGCATGGCCAGAGCAGGGGTAAGCTCTCCGACTACGGGCTCCAGCTTCGGGAAAAGCAGAAAATCAAAAGAATTTACGGCTTAGTGGAAAAGCAGTTCGAAAGCTATTTCAAAGAAGCTGACCGCCGCAAGGGTGTCACCGGTACAAACTTCCTGGTTTTGCTCGAACGCAGACTGGACAATACAGTCTACAGGCTCGGCTTCGCAAATTCCCGCAGCCAGGCCAGACAGCTCGTCAGGCACGATCATTTTCTGGTCAACGGCAGGAAAGTTAACATCCCTTCGTATCTGCTTAGACCGGGAGATACGATTACCGTGGCCGAGGGGAGCCGAAATCTGCAGATCATAAACGAATCCGTCGGAGCTCTACCGCGCAGAGGGCTCCCCGTGTGGCTCGATCTCGATACGTCGAAGTACGAGGGTACCTTCAAGGCTTTCCCCGCTCGAGATGAGATGAACCTGCCGGTTCAGGAACAACTGGTGGTTGAATTTTATTCGAAGTAAGAAAGAGCGGTAATTTACAGGATTCTGGTCACCGAAGGGCCTTTGGAGCTTCACGTATCCAAGTGGCCCACTTGAGTTTCCAGACGAAGCCCTGTGGTGATGTCTCTTTAATGAGGATAAAACATGCAAAAGAACTGGCGCGAACTAATTAAACCGAAGCGCTTGGAAATCGAGACAACAGAGCCGAACACCCACGGGAAGTTCGAATGCGAGCCTCTGGAGAGGGGGTTCGGCATTACGCTGGGAAACGCATTGAGGAGGGTGTTGCTTTCATCCCTTCAGGGCTCAGCCATAACCAACGTGAAGATAGACGGTGTTTTGCACGAATTCTCCACAATTCCGGGTGTTCTTGAAGACGTCACCGATGTGATACTCAATCTAAAGGAAGTCCGATTCAAAGTAACCGGGGACGGAAATCTTCGCCGATTGCAGATCGAAAAGCAAGGTGAAGGCCGGGTCAGCGCCGGGGACATTCAGACCGGGGCGATGGTCGAGGTGCTGAATCCCGATCAGCATATCTGCACGCTTGCCAGGGATGCCAAGCTCAGAATGGAACTCACCGTAAGGCAGGGGAAAGGATATGTTCCGGCTGAAAAAAATATCGAAGAAAGCCAGCCTATAGGAACGATCCCCATCGACGCGATCTTTTCTCCGGTGCGAAAAGTCAGCTATACCGTGACCCAGGCTCGCGTCGGCCAAATTACCGACTATGACAAGCTAACCCTGGAGATCTGGTCGGACGGAAGCGTCAAGCCGGAGGATGCGCTGGCTTACGCCGCCAAGATTCTCAAGGACCAGCTCACCATTTTCATCAATTTCGAAGAGGAAGCCGAGGCCCAGGAGGAAGAGGTCCGGACCGAACCCGCCTTCAACGAGAACCTCTTCCGCAGCGTTGACGAACTGGAACTCTCGGTTCGGTCGGCAAACTGTCTTAAAAATGCTGATATCCGCCATATCGGCGAGCTTGTTCAAAGGACCGAGCAGGAGATGCTCAAGACCAAGAACTTCGGTCGCAAGTCGCTTAATGAGATAAAAGAGATACTCAGCGAAATGGGACTCTCTCTGGGAATGAAGATCGATAACTTTCCCAGCCGCGAGGAGATCGAACAGAGAAGAAAGGAACAGGAATAATCCATGCGCCACGGAGTTTCCGGCAGAAAACTGAACCGGACGACGAGCCACCGTCTTGCTATGTTCCGGAATATGGTTACCTCGCTTCTCAATCACGAACGCATTTACACAACGGTGCCCAAGGCAAAGGAAATGCGCCGCTGGGCCGAATGGATGATCACCCTGGGTAAACATGGCGATCTGCATTCCCGAAGGCAGGCGCTTTCGGTTATTCGCGAAAAAAACGTTGTGCACAAGGTATTTGATGAGCTGGCCCAAAGATACCAGAATCGGGCTGGCGGCTATACCCGGATCGTGAAAGTGGGGTTCAGACGGGGCGACGCCTCTCCCATGTGCATGCTGGAGCTGATAACCGAGGGGGGTGAAAAGGGCGGCAAGAAGGGCAAAAAATCCCGAAAAAAAGCCGAAACCGCTGCGGCAAAGACGGAAAGCTCCACGAGCTGAAAATATCTGAACCATCTGAGTAGAACTACTGATGGACACCGATAGACGCGGATTTTTCGTGACCGTTCATTATCAGTGTCCATCCGTGTTTCTTCCCCTCATTCAACAATCAGTGTCTATCCGCGTTCATCGGTGGTTCAGCTCTGATTGTCTTCTTCTTTTTGGACGTAAGAACAGCATTCTCTACAAGTAAATCCGCTCCACATCCCTTTGGCAGCCTTATCCAGGCAATTGTCGTAATTCGGGCAGGCGAAATTGCGTACACCCTTGCCCTCCTTGCACATCATGGGATAGGGAGTGTCCTTATCCACTCTTTCGGGTTGGACGAGCTGTCCTCGAGAACCTTTTTCCTTCGCCATGAGTACAAACTCCTGCTTACTCTCCGGCCCCAAGCGGCTCGGGGTAAAAAAATGTAAATTCTCAATAGATAGACTATTCTTCAGCAACCCCATTATAATCTTTTATGTTCGGAATTTGACCAGCTTAAAGCTTTCTAATTTAAAGAATAGGTATCGAGGAATCAAATGTTTATTGTCTTTTGCCGAAAAATTCCGAAAATTTCACCACCACGCTTCATCCTTGGTTCATTCTGTAGCGGGTTCCCCGGGAGGGTTGCGAAATGAACCGGGAAAAAAAACGCACCCTGGCCCATTTTCTCATTGCGGCAGTCTGCCTGATCTTCGGGATCTCTACCCTGGCCATGCTGTCCGGATTCGAGCCTTTTTATTCCCTCTACTATTCATTTGCCTGGTGGAGCTACATTATCTTTATCGAGTCTTTTCTCTATTGCCGGGGAGCAAAATCCCTCCTGTTTGAAAATCCCGGGAAATTCCTTCTTCTTCTCCCCCTGTCCACTACCGTGTGGCTCGTCTTTGAAGCATTGAATTTCCGGCTCTCGAACTGGCATTACCTCAATATACCCTCTGAGACCGTTATTAGATGGACGGGATACTTCATTGCCTATTCGACGGTTTTGCCGGGAATTTTTGCGACAACGGCGCTGCTGGATTTCATTGGAGTTTCAAAAAATTCAAAAGTGGCCCCCCTGGATAACCTGCAAAGCCTGCGCAGTGTGCCACAGCCTAAATCTCGACGCTCCACGAGGCGTGTCGGTCCCAACGCCTACAAGCCCTTCATTCTCACAGGTATACTTTTTCTGCTTTTGCCGCTCGTTTGGCCGGAGTACTTTTTCCCCCTGGTCTGGGGGGCTTTCATATTCCTCCTGGAACCGGTCAATCACAAGGCCGGCGCTCCTTCTCTGCTGCGGGAATGGAGAAATGGGTCGCTTAAAAACTTTTATCTTCTGCTTCTGGCCGGAGCCATCTGCGGGCTTTTGTGGGAGTTATGGAACTTCCGTGCAGGGTCGAAATGGATATACACCGTACCCCACGCCGGCTTCTTGAAAATTTTTGAAATGCCTTTGTTTGGATTCCTGGGGTTTCCGCCCTTTGCCCTCGAATGCTATGCAATGTCTGCGGCCTTTTTTCTGCTGATCTCCAAAATCAGGGAGAAATACTCCCCGGGCCGTGCACTCTGCATCTATTCAACCGTTGCCGTTTTGGTGGCGCTTTTCGATATTCTTGTTTTCGCGGGAATAGACCGCTTTACCGTAATATCTTTTCAGGAATTCAATTTTATCGGCGTGCGGCCGTGAGCGTTTTGTCTGGTGACAAAAAACCGGGGAGTACGAAGCAGGGCACTGAACAACCCCAAACTGAGCGGGGGAAAGTTTCCCCAGCACTCCCCGGGATTTTGGTGACGCGCAGGCGCGCGAGGCCAAGCGCCTGCGCTCCTCTATCAGTGGTCTGAAACTCATCACTGTTCTCCGCGTGAAACATTTCCTGTCGTTTTCATGTTACAATGCTTTTTCCGCTAATCTCTATCGGGATTTCATAGATGAAATATGCTGCTCTGATAAGCCTCGGATGCGCTAAAAACCTCGTTGACAGCGAGAACATGGCGAAGCAACTTCTGAACATGGGCTGGCAGATGACCCAAGTTCTCGCCGATGCCGAACTCATAGTGGTTAACACGTGCGGATTTTTGGAAAGCGCCGTACAGGAAGCATTAGAGGCGATCCTTCAGGCGGCCCAACACAAGATATCCGGAAAGTGCAGCATGCTGATCGCTGCCGGATGTATGGTCCAGAGGTATGGGAAAAAGCTTCTGAGAGAACTTCCGGAAGTTGATATCTTTGTCGGGACCTCCCATTACCATGCGCTTGAAGCCGCTGTGGAATCGAAGCTCGCCGGAAACCCGAAGCGGCTCTGGATTGCAAGGCCGGCGGCAGTCCCCGGCGGTGAAGCCGGCTGGGCAATATCGAACGGGTCTCATTCGGCGTACCTGAAAATTGCCGAGGGGTGCGGCAATTCGTGCTCTTTCTGCATTATTCCCAATCTGCGGGGGCCGCTTAGGAGTTGGAATGAAGCAGACATTCTTGCCGAAGCGGTCCGGCTCTCATCTGCCGGTATAAAAGAAATCAACCTGATTGCCCAGGATACCACGGCATTCGGGCTTGACCGAAACGATCCTCAAGCCCTGCCGAGGCTTTTGGAAAAACTCGATGAGATGCCGGGCCCGGAATGGATACGGCTGCTCTATTCATATCCCGACCGAATCTCGGACGGGCTGCTCTATGCCATGGCAAATTCACGCAAGATCGTGCCTTACCTGGACATCCCCATCCAGCATTGCGCGCCGGCAATCCTCAAGGCAATGGGACGTCCACCCGACAGTCCGGAAAGGGTTATCGATAGAATTCGCTCCGCCCTCCCGGGTGTTGCATTGCGCACTTCGATCATGGTGGGCTTCCCGGGTGAGACGAGAGCGGAGTTCAAGTCGCTGCTCGCTTTCATGGAACGGGTCGAGTTCGACCATGCGGGAGTTTTTGTCTATTCGCCCGAAACAGGGACAAGGGCAGCGCACTTCCCCGGCCGGCCTGAGAAAAAGAGAGCTGAAAGCAGGCGCGCCGCCCTGCTCGAACTCCAAAGGGAGATTTCCAGGCGAAAACTCAAGCTCCTGGTGGGACGGAATCTGCCGGTCCTGATTGAAGGCCCGCACTCCGAAACCGATCTGCTCCTCGCCGGACGTCTGCCCACCCAGGCGCCGGAGGTCGACGGAGGCGTTATTGTCACAGCGGGCTGTGCGGAAGCCGGACAAATCCGCAGGGTACGGATCACCGCCGCGCATGATTATGACCTGGAAGGTCAAATCGTTTGAATTGAGGAATTTAGAAATTGAGGGATTTAGAATTGATCAAAGAATAGGACACGGAGAAAAGCTCTGTAAGGTTTTTGTGGCAGCAACTGAGGGATTCACGAGTTAATTCCTAAATTTATCAATCCCCGAATCTCCCAACGCATCAATTCTTTTCTCTGTGCCCTCTGTGGTGAACAGCTTTTAGCCCTTTGGTTGCGCCTATGTTGCTCTGCGGTGAATCTTCTTTACCTTTTCATTCTATAAAAGTCTTGAGACATGCCTGCCTGTTCGGGTTTTTCAGCTTGCGAAGCGCCTTTTTCTCGATCTGTCGGATCCTTTCCTTGGAGACATTGAAAACTTTGCCTATTTTCTCCAGGGTCTCAGCCGGATGGCCATCGAGGCCGAACCTCAGCCGCAGGATTTTCTCCTCTCTTGGCTGAAGGGTCGAGAGCAAGGCACGCGTAACCTCGGCCAACTCCCTGTCCGAGCACTCATCGGCCGGGGAGAGCGCTCGTTCGTCTTCGATAAAGTCTCCCAGCCTCTGTTCGTCCTCCCCTATGGGAGTCTCAAGGGAGATAGGCTGAGCGGCCAGCGTAAGGACCATCTGCACCTTTTCGACCGGCAGCTTGGAGCGTTCCGCAATTTCAGCAGGCATCGGTTCGCGCCCCAGTTCCTTGAGTAGTTCGTAGTAGACCTTGAAGAAGAGGTTCTTCAACTCGATGAAATGCACCGGCAGGCGGATCGTCCTCGTTTTGTCGTAGATTCCGCGAATGATACTCTGCCGCACCCACCATGTCGCATACGTGCTGAACCGGTTTCCCTTGGTGTGGTCGAACCGGCCGACCGCTTTGAGCAGACCGAGGTTTCCCTCCTGAATCAGATCATCGAAAGTCATGCCACGGCCCCTGTACCGCTTGGCTATGCTCAGGACCAGTCTGAGGTTAGCCCTGACCATCTCCTGCTTGGCCGCGTCCACAGCCCTCATGATTGCACGGACCATGGCCAGTGAGGTAGAGAAGAGTGGATTTTCAGGCTGCTCGTTGGCGGCTCGCTCCAGAGTGCGCACAACTACCTTAAGCACCTTATCCCTTACGCCGGGGAAGGTTTGCTCGTGCTCCAGGAGCTTTTTGACCTTTTCGTTAAGGTCAGCCATTATTCTGTCATCATGCGCATGTTCCTGGACGATTTGCACCAGTTCATCCTGTCCATTCCTGATTATCTGAGCAAGCTCGGTTTCGCGCTCCTGGGTGAGCAAAGGATAGCTGGAGACTTCCTTGAGATAACATGTGATGTGGTCTTCTTCAAAATCTTCTACGGGAGCCGCAGCAACTTCAGCCTCGACCGGACCTTCTTCTTCTTCGGGTTCCACTTCGGAGAGCGCAGGGATACCGGCCTCTTCGTCGGAATCGACGCGATCGATCTGCTCCAGCTCCAAATCAGGGCCGCGAAACCGGCCCTCTATGACTTGCCCTTGGAGCAGACGTTCAAAATCATCTTCCGAATTGGGTTTTTTGAAGTAATAATCAAAAGGAAGGCACTTTTCAGGGCCATAAGATTTCATATTGTTCTCCTTTGCGGCAGCCGGGTTAAGACCTGCTGACATCTCCCGCCCCCCAGCTACGCGGCAATCATCCGACCTGACGAGATTACACCAGTATCCGGATGACTTCAATAGCTAACAAGTTAAGATATTTTGGGTGTTTAGTCAATAGATAGTAATTGGTGCTTAAAAATGGGATGTATTTGTCACCAGAAGATGTAAATCGTGATTCAAAAATCGTCAGCCCTAAATATGTATTTCAACAATATCGCCATCTTGCAGCACATAATCCCGCTGGACCATTTGCCCGTCGAATACTGAGCTGCCCCGCACCTTTGCGAACTTGAGCCTGGTTACGAAATCCTTATGGATCTGTCCGGCAAGATCTTCAAGCGTGCTGTCTTTACTGAGAACGAAGGGAGACCTCAGGTCGGGCTCCTTGCCCGGCGTTTTCGTATAGACACGGATAACAGCGGCCATTTCATAGATTTTGCCCAGAAACTCCGCCAGATTGTATCCGGCAAGGATCGAGATGGGGATTGAGGGCAACGGCAGTTCGCAAAGCTCCAGAAATGCGCGGTAATCCTCTTCGTCCAATTCATCATCGACTTTGTTTACCAACAGCAGGACCTTCTTTATGAACGGGGCCTTCTTCAAGTCCGCAGCAATCGGTGTTCCGGGCGGATATATTCTCATGCCGTTCAGAAAAGCCATGGCGTCTTCCATCTGCTGGAGCGGATCGCCCCGAATATCAACCACCACCACTATTATGTCTGTTCGCCTGAGCAGGTCAGTGAGTCCCGGGTCGATGAATTCTGTGGGAACAGGCGGGGTATCGATAAGCTGGAATTGAATATTTTCAAAATTGGCCATTCCCGCAGTGGGGTTCCAGGTGGTATGGGGAAAGCCGGCCACCTCGGGTTTGGCGTTTGTCAACGCGGCAACAATAGAGGATTTCCCAACATTGGGGACCCCTACAATGACGACCTGGGCTGCCCCCTCCCTTTCGATGTGGTAGGCTGTAACCCCTTTTGCCGGACCTTTCTTCTGCAGGGCATCGGATTTATGCTTTGCTATGCGTTTGCGCAGATCTGCCCTGAGCTTATCTGTGCCCTTGTGCTTGGGCATGATCGTAAGCATCTCTTCCAGGGCTTCTATTTTCTCTTCCGCAGTTTTTCCTTCCCTGTAGCGCTTTTCGGCTTCAAAATAAGGGGGAGGCAGATTGGCTGGCATGTCCCTTTCCCTGGTGTTAGGGCTTGAATTCAAAAGCAAATTCGATATAAGCTAATCTGTTACCGTGGATTTCAATTCATTCCGTTTGAGGAGAACCTAAATTGCTTTGCAAAAAGTGCAACAAAGAGCTCGAAATAGTAAAAGCCTGACGCAGAGCTTACCTGCGCTGCCGTGAATGCGGCGCGATATATAACATAATGGATTTTCGTGAGGAACTCACGGACGAACTGGAAGAGGTTCTCTCTTTTTGTAGTGTTGACCGGATCTGAAGTCCCGTTCATCAAGGATGGACACGAGCCGCAGACTGACTCCTCAAACGTCTATTGATGTACATCCGTGTCCATCTGTGGTTCAGATGTTTATCAGTGAGTTACCCCGAGTTTGTCGCGAATCAGTTTTTCGGCAAGATCTAGAGCATCCTTAAGCTTATCGGGTCTGTTTCCTCCAGCCTGCGCCATATCGGGTCGTCCACCGCCTGAGCCGCCCACTTCCTTGACGATCTCTTTTATGAGATTTCCGGCGTGCAACCTGGCTGTGAGTTCCTGGGTCACCCCGGCCAGCAGGAAGACCTTTCCCTCCGAGACAGCTCCCAGAACGGCTATCCCTTTAGTAAATTTTTCTTTGAATTTATCATTTATCTCCCGAAGAACCTTTGGATTATCAGCTTGGATTTGAGTAACCAGGACTCCCACACCGTCTATTTCTTCGGTCTGATCGAAAAGATCGGCCGAGCGCCTGCCGGCAGCGGAGGCCTTAAGGGCCTCGAGTTCTTTTTCCATTTGCCGCTGTTGGGCAAGTATCTTTTCGATGCGTTCTGCCACTTCTGAAGGGGCTACCTTGAGCGCTTCCGCTGTGTGATTCAGGACTTGCCTGCACCGGTTTATGTATTCGAGTGCGTGCCGGCCGGCAAGGGCCTCGATTCTGCGGACCCCGGCTGCGATGCTGGTTTCCTGGATGATTACAAAAAGTCCGATGTCACCCGTCCAGTGCGTGTGAGTACCTCCGCAAAGCTCGCGGCTGAAGCCCGGAATTTCAACCAGCCGGACGCGGTCGCCGTATTTTTCTTCAAAAAGCGCCATTGCCCCGGTTTTCAGGGCTTCCTCCAGCTCCATTACCCGGACTGTGAGCTGGCGGTTTTGACGGATTTCATCATTTACCAGCCTCTCGATCCGGGCCAGTTCTTCCGGGGTCACTGCGGTGAAATGGGTGAAGTCGAACCGGAGCCGGTCAGGCGCGACGAGCGATCCAGCCTGCTTTGCATGATCTCCGAGCACCTTGTGCAGGACCGCGTGCAGGATATGTGTGGCAGTGTGGTGGATTTCTGTGTCCTTGCGCAACTGCGCGTCAACCGCCAGATGCACCGTGTCGCCGGTGTGGAAATATCCGGATTCGACCTTGCCCACATGAACGATCAGATTTCCGGGCAATTTTATGGTATCGGAGACGGCGAATTTTCCCGTGGCCCCGGTAATCACCCCAGTGTCGCCCACCTGCCCGCCTGCTGCGCCATAAAAGGGGGTGCCGGCGGTGATCAGCTCTACAGCCATTTCTTCGGTGGCCGAGCCGATTTCTTCGCCGCCGCTGACCATCGCAATAATCTCGGAATCGGCCTGCGTAGCTTCATAGCCGAGAAACGTGGTGGTGAGGCCTCTTGCGCTAATCTGCCGGTAGACTTCCGGGATTTGGCGCTCGCCACTCCCTTTCCAGGCGGCTCTGGACATCTCACGCTGCTTTTCCATAAGACTGTGGAAACCGGCCTCGTCCACTTGAAAACCGAGTTCCCTGGACATGTCGGTAACAATGTCGATGGGGAAACCGTATGTATCGTAGAGCTTAAAGATGAGCGTTCCGGGGATCGTTTGCGCTTTTTCATCGGCCAGACGCTTTATTTCGGTCTGCAGGAGCCTCAGTCCGTTATCCAGGGTTTCATTGAATCGTTCTTCTTCGTTCCGGATGACACTGGTTATGAAACTGCGGTTTTCCAGCAATTCGGGATATGCGTCGTGCATGGATTCAATGACCGATACGGCGACCTCGGACATAAACGGCCTGTCCATCCCTAGAAATCGTCCGTGCCTCAAGGCGCGCCGAATTACGCGCCTTAACACATAGCCGCGCCCTTCGTTGCTTGGCAAAGCACCGTCTCCGATAAGAAAGGCCGCTGCGCGGCCGTGATCGGCAATGACCTTCACAGAGACGTCCTTTTCGGGCGAGGATCCATATTTGTACCCGGTAAGTTGCTCGATCCTGGCCATCATTGGGGCAAAGAGGTCCGTGTCGTAATTTGACGGAACTTTCTGGATTACGGCGGCTATTCTTTCAAGTCCCATACCTGTGTCGATGCTGGGTTTGGGCAGGGGCTTGAGGGCGCCGTCCTGAAAGCGGTTAAACTGCATGAACACAAGGTTCCATAGTTCCAGATACCGGTCGCAGTCACATCCCGGCTTGCAGTCCGGCCGGCCGCACCCCATGCCCGGCCCCTGGTCGATGAGGATCTCCGAGCATGGCCCGCAGGGACCGGTATCGCCCATGGCCCAGAAATTATCCTTTGTCGGAAATGGCAGAATTCGTTCCTCCGGAAGATATCGCGCCCAGAACTTGCGGGCTTCTTCGTCCGCTCCGAGGTTCATTTCCCGGTCGCCTTCGTGGATCGTGGCATAGAGCTTATCCTTGGGCAGGCCCATATCCGTGGTTAGAAACTCCCATGCGAATTTTACCGCATCCTCTTTGAAATAATCGCCGAAGGAAAAATTCCCGAGCATTTCGAAAAAAGTATGGTGCCGCGCCGTACGGCCGACGTTTTCGAGGTCGTTGTGCTTGCCGCCCGCGCGCATGCATTTCTGGCTGGTAGTTGCACGAGAATATGGCCGCTTTTCCTCGCCCAGGAAAGTCCTCTTGAACTGCACCATCCCAGCGTTGGTAAACAGAAGGGTGGGGTCGTCGTGAGGAATCACCGAAGAGCTTTTCACAATCGCATGTCCACGCGCATTGAAAAAATCGAGGAAGGCCTTTCGGATCTCGCTGGCTTTCATCAATACAATCTCCTGACTTTCCAAGGTATCTCTAATTATACCAAATCATTTTTTTCCGTGATCATCCACCCCGCTGCGCTCCCCATCCGTGGTTTAAATCTTTAAAAGACAAGGCACTGCTCTCCGGCTTCCGTCAGTCAGCCGAAACGATTGCAGCGCTGGCAACCGGTTTGAGATTACAAGCCTGACGAATTTTCGTCTCGATATCGGAGATGAGATCTGGATGGTCCCTCAGAAAATTCTTCGAGTTTTCCCTTCCCTGTCCCAGTCTTTCTCCATTATACGAATACCATGTGCCGGACTTCTCTATAAGATTTGCCTCCACCCCCAGGTCCAGAACCTCGCCCTCCTTGGATATGCCGCGTCCGTAAATGATATCGAATTCGACCTCGCGGAACGGGGGCGCTATCTTGTTCTTCACCACTTTTACCTTGGTCCGGTTGCCGATAACCTCCTGGCCTTCCTTGATCGGGCCGACCCGGCGAATGTCGAGCCTCATGGTGGCGTAGAACTTGAGCGCGTTACCTCCCGTCGTGGTCTCGGGCGAGCCGTACATGACCCCTATTTTCATCCGGATCTGGTTGGTGAAAATGACACATGTCTTTGATTTGCTGATAGCGGATACGAGTTTGCGCAACGCCTGGCTCATTAGGCGCGCCTGGAGTCCTACGTGCGGATCGCCCATCTCGCCTTCGATCTCGGCTTTCGGGACGAGCGCCGCAACCGAATCGATAACTATGACATCGATGGCGTTGCTTCGGACGAGCACTTCAGCGATCTCCAGGGCCTGTTCGCCGTAGTCGGGCTGACTTACCAGGAGGTCTTCCACTACAACCCCCAGTTTTCGGGCATATTGAATGTCCAGAGCGTGTTCGGCGTCTACAAAGGCTGCCAGGCCCCCGAGCTTCTGAGCCTCGGCGATGATGTGCAGCGCCAAAGTGGTTTTTCCGGTTGACTCGGGACCGAATATCTCGATGATGCGGCCCCGCGCTATGCCGCCAATCCCCAGCGCGATATCCAGCGACAGAGAGCCGCTCGATATGACCGCCACTTCCACGGTGGCGCCTTCCCCCAGGCGCATGATAGCGCCCTTCCCGCACATGCGTTCTATCTGAGAAACCGCAGCGTCGATAGCTCTTTGCCGGTCGTCGTTAAGTCCCATGAATCGGGCCTCCTTATTTCGATTGTGAAAAAGTGATTACCGCAGACCACAAGCCAAATACTCCACACCCTCGCGGAGCGGCGAAAACGTATGGTTGACACCCGGTTATCGAAAAAGCCGCAGAGGTTATTTCTACCTAACCCCTATCGGTCTCTATAACATACTAAATTCACATGGAATATGCTTCATTCGTCCGCTGGGGCGGGATCTCCGGAGAAAGGCGCTTTAAATAAAGGAGTATATTGCGCGCCATCCGGCCTTAAATCGCTCTTATACAATACAACTTCAGCAGCGTCAAAGGGTTCGGCCGTAAAGTCCCGATGCGTAAGAAGAATCTGTTGGAGTGCCTGAAGCCGCAGCCTGCCCTTGACGCGGCCCACGGTGAGGTGAGGTTTGAACGGGCGGCCTTCGGGCTCGAAACCCAGGGGGACCATCGCTGTTTCTACACGCTGCGCAAGTTGGGCAAGCGGGCCGATCTGCCCGCTGAGCCCGACCCAGATCACTCTCGGTGATTTGATCGTGGGAAAGGCGCCACATGCCGCCGGTTCAATACGAATCGGCGTGGTCTTCGAAGCTATCCGGGCAAGCGCGGGCTTTATCTCTTCGATCGATTCAGGCGCTACATTTCCCAGGAATTTGAGCGTGAGGTGAATCCCTTCGGTCCTCACCCATCCAACCTGGGCATCGCTTTTCCTTAATTCCTGGATGAACGTCTCGATCTGCCGGCGGGCCGCATCGGACAGGTCGATTGCGATAAAGCTGCGGATGGATGATTCCATGATTTACCCTCGTCAGGCATCACTCATCGCCGGTATCCTCGATTCGCAGGGCACACCGGTCTGGCACAGCCCGCACCCATAGCCGTCAAAGCCATAGTGCGACTTCACATGGTTCGCCGTGTGAGGTTGGAGATGACCGAAGCATTTGAGTTTGTCATGGCCGTTCGTTGAGACAGCCTGAACCGGGCAGCGTTCAATGCATTTCCCGCACGTTCCTTTTGAATAGAAAAGGCAATATTCATGATGATCGCTGTAGGGCCGTGGAGTGGGAGCAATCCTGATCCGCGCGACCACCGAACCAAGGCGCATGGCCTTACCCCTGGCGGTGATCAGTCCATCGCACAGCCCGAAAGTGCCAAGTCCCGATGCGTACGCAGCATGACGCTCGGACCATGTTGAGGCAAAAGAAAACCGTTCCGATATTTCTATCTTCCAATTTGGGAGGAACACGGGGGCAACTGCTTCGCAGCCCTCTCTCATGAGAGCTTCCACCAGGTGTTTCCTGATTTTGACGTTGAACTCTTCACCAAAAATCCTGGCCCTGGCCCAACTCTCTGACGGATAAATATCCTGTCTGCGATTTTCCTTCCTGGTAACGCCAGTTTGAGGAAGGACCCAGCTTATGACGGAAATTCCTTCTGCTCCAACCTTCAGGTCCGGGAAGGCCAGCGCAAATACTTCCTCCGGCGTCCAGTGAAACGGGCCGACATGGGCCTTATAGTCCTGGTAGAGTTGATCCTCGCCTGATGAAAAGCCGACGAGCGGACTATCAAACGCCCTGTCATTTGCCGGATTTTTGAGGCTGTTTTCCGGAGAGGTTTCCACGAACTTCTTAACGGCCGACTCGATCCAGTCTGCGGATTTGCATGATTGCTTCATATACCGTCCTTCCTTTCACATTACAGAAATCTTCAGTGTCCTTTTGGAGGCTCAATCGCACACGAGCCGCTTATCCCCCGCCAACAGTTTCCACAGCATCACCAGGGCCGCCTGTGTTGCGCTTTCCTGGATTTGTTCGCGCGTTCCGCCGAAGGAGTATTTCTCCACTGTTGTTCGGGCAGGAGTAACGCAGGCGATAAAGACAGTCCCGACGGGTTTTTCGGAGGTGCCCCCGGTTGGACCGGCAATACCGGTTATGCTTAAGGAGACTTCCACTGCGGCGCTGTTGACCGCCCCCTCGGCCATCGCCAGCGCCACCTGCTCGCTTACAGCGCCGTGGTCGCGCAGTAGCTCTTCAGGTACGCCCAGAATTTCGGTTTTCGCACGATTGCTATAGGTAACAAACGCCCGGTCCAGGTAGTCTGAGGCGCCGGGAACCGCCGTTATTTTTCTCGACACGAGCCCGCCCGTGCAAGATTCGGCAATAGCCAGCCTCCAGCCGCGCTCTCGCAGGTAGCGTCCAATCACCTTTTCCAGGCAGTCGTCGTTATGGCCGCTTATGTGGTGGGTGCCGATCAAAGCAATGATCTTCTGCTCTGCGTTCTTCACAAGAGTGCGGCACTCTTCTTCGTTTGGCGCGGCCGCGAATATGGACACCCAGTTTTCCCGCCCCTGGGGATAATAGCCGATGTCCACGCCCTCGCGGCCGGGGTCGAAAGACCGAAGCATCGTATTCACCTGGGCTTCCAGGAGGCCCTGAATACGGACGATGTGTTTCATGTACGCGCATCTGTTGGGAAACCTGGTTTCGAGATCGGGGATCACATTTTTCCCCAGCAGGTGTTTCATTTCATTTGGCACACCGGGGAGGAAGTAACACGGGATATCGTTGTGGAGCACGAAGAACCCGGCCATTTTAAGACCGATCTTTACCGCCCCTTCGGGCAGTTCGGCCATCCTTTCCAACTCTCTCGACCACCCCACCCCCCATTCGGAGAGGCGGCCCTTAAGCCAGGCTGTGTAATCGCGATTGGAAACGAGGGGTCTTCTGAAGGCCCTGGAAACGGCGGAGCATGTCCTGTCGTCGTCGGTTGGGCCGAGGCCCCCGGTTGCAATGACAAAATGAGACCCCTTCAGGCAAAGGCCAAGATATTCGACGATATCATCCTCGGTATCACCGACCGTAATCACCCTGTCGAGGAGAAAACCACGAGCACGCAGTTCGACGGCAATATAATGGGCGTTTTCATTCGCTATGTCTCCGAGCAGAATTTCATCGCCGATTGTAAGCAGGGTCCCCGTCACATGAGAAGGCTTATCGGACATACTCTAATTCCCTTCCGTGCGCAAAACCCGCCTCCCCGGGCCGCAGCCGTAGTTGATCTCACCGTTTCACTCAGCTTTGAATCTAAGCATCGTAGAGGGCCGTTGAGAAAACGGGAAATCATTTTGCGCTTTCGATTATTCGCGCGTAAACATCGGGGAGGGGGGGTCCCCGTTTCCTCGGCGATCCGCCTGCATTCCTCATAACGCATAAAATAAGTTCGCTTCTCAGTCCTGAGTTGCACTAAGTCCCTCTTGCGAGGTTCTTTATTGAACTCAAGGGAGAATTCTAATTTCCCTGCGGGTTTCAGGCAATAGCGGAAATTGGAAATCGGGTTTCCGGAAATTTTTCACGCAAAGACTGATCATCGACAGGTCAGGGAGAGACGCGAAGGCGCGAAAAGTGCCAAAGACAGGATCTCACCGAAGAGACGCAGAGAAGCGCATATATTGGTAGCGCCGCCTCCCATGGCGGCGCTTGGGTGAACATCCGATCTCCGTCTTGACAGTTCAGGGAAGGGAAGCTAGAGTAGTTAGCTTAATTGGGGATTTCCTTCCCTTAGGAGGGATGGCCGAGTGGTTTAAGGCGGCGGTCTTGAAAACCGTTGTTCCGTTTGTAGCGGAACCGTGGGTTCGAATCCTACTCCCTCCGCCAAAACAACAAGATAAGCCCTTGAAATTATGGGCTTTTTCTTTTGCGCTAGAGCTTCTACCCACGATACTACCCATGATTTACATTGCGCTGTAATCCCAGATACCCCCAAAATAAACGCGGGTTATGACCGACGATGCAGGGCAATATCATTATATCCATGAGGACTTCTCCGATCACGGCGTGGTTCGCCACAGCCAAGGCGAATATGTTTCGCTCGAAGACCCTTCGATTCACACAAACACCGTTGAGGGGTATTTCTCAATTTTCAAGCGTGGGATGAAGGGTGTTTACCAACACTACGCGAAGAAGCGCATGCATCGTTATCTTGCAGAGTTTGATTTCCGATACAGCAACCGGATTGCGAGAGGAATTGATGATTCAGACCGTGCTGGCAAACTACTCAAAGGTGTAGCTGGCAAGCGTCTGACTTATCAAACGACTAATAGCCAAATCACACGCTGAAAAGGTCCGCAGTTCTAAGCCGAAGAGGAAAAGATGCAGGAAGGGCCAGAGGTGGAGAACTAAATAGCAAACGATAGACTATTGTGGTAAGAATCTTGATCGGAAGACGTTCCTTTAAAAGGGCGGATTTTCGAGAATCAGCGCGCGATTCAGGTTGGCAGCCTTTTGCGTTGATTTTCTGGCGTTCCAGCCCAACGGGTTTAGTTTATCCTAGTAGGGAAGGAACGTCAAGATGGTTCTGGCTGCCGACTTCGCGAAAGGTTATCGCATGATCAAGTCTTTCGAAATTAGGAATTTCCGTTGCTTTGAGCAAATCCAGCTTAAAGACTTAAGAACAATAAACCTCATCGTTGGCGATAACGCTTCGGGGAAAACCGCTCTTAATGAAGCGTTATATCTGTCCGCAACCGGCAATCCCAATGCCGCCGTTTTAATTCGCCAACAGCGACAACGCACCCTTCCACAGATAGCCATGAATTGGAGTAGTGAGTTGTTTCAGTCACTGTGGGCTGATCTATTTTATAATTTTGATCCGAATCTTAATATTTGGGCTGAGTTGGTTGATTCGCTACACGGCACTATCAATATAACTGTATCTTTGTCTGAGGCGAAAGATAAAATTAAGGCGTCTCCCGAATTATCTGCCATACCGCCTCTTCTTTTTAAGCGCTTTAGAAAAGGGAAAACAACAACTACTAAATTATCAATTGATACAAAAACCGCTCAACCAGTTTTCGATGGGAGAATTGATCCTTTACCAATATGTTATATTCTACCATCCACGCAACAATTTTATTGGTTAGACATGGCCAATTTATACTCAGATTTAAGCAAAAACAAACTTGAGTTACCAGCTATTAACGCTATACGGCAAGACTTTCCTCAACTGGCTGAGGTACTGATATTGTTGGATTCGACTACTCCCGTCTTATTCGCAGAAGTTACAAACCTAAAAAACAGAATTCCATTAACAGTAGTTTCATCGGGTATCACTCGTTATTTAAACATACTGTTAGCTATTTCTAGATACAAAAATGGTGTAGTCCTGGTTGATGAAATTGAAAACGGTATTTACTGGAAGAAATTGCCCAATGTTTGGAAGGTTTTAAGAGCACTTTGTCGTGAGTGCGACGTGCAATTATTTGCCACAACACACAGCAATGAGTGTCTTCAAGCTTTAATCCCGGCTATGGAAGAAGCCCCTAATGATTTTTGCCTACTCAGAACAGAAGTCCAGCATGGCAAGCATGTTATAAGCCAATTTTACGGTGATAAATTTCTTACTGCATTAGAACAACATGCTGAAATTCGTTAAGGGAAATATAAAATGGACGAAAGGGTTGATTTAACTTGGCGGTTTGAAAAAGATCGTTTTATCCTATGCGAGGGGATAGACGACAAGAATTTTTTGGATTGCTTAATAAAGCAACGTCAATTACCTGATTTCCAGATTATGGACTCCAATCAAGCTAGCGGTAAGGCTGGTGGTAAAACTGGTTTTTGGCCAGCGCTGAAGGCGTTCGATGTGCAGGCAGCTTTTAAAAATTTAAAAGGGATAGCAATTGTTACTGATAATGATACGGTAAATACCTGCTTGGAAATGGAAAGAGAATTGAAAAAATGCGGTTATATCCCCTCTCAAACAGAATGTGTGGGCATGTTCAACGGAGTTCCGTTGGTTTTAATCCTAATACCCGACAAGGACACAATCGGGAATTTAGAAACATTATGTATGCCATGCCTTTGCCAGGAATGGCCCAACGCCGAAAGGTGCGTGGATGAATACCTCAATTGTACAGGTGCAACTTCCTGGTCAAAACAAAAAGAATTACCCAAAGCTAAAGCCAGATCAATCATAGCGGGACACTTTCAGGATGATCCCAATAAAGGATTGGGTTATTTATTCAACAAAATTAATCACCTAGTAGGTCACGCATGCTTCAACCAGCTTGCGGATACACTTCATCGTTTTGATGAAATTATAGCAACCGCCAAGCAACCATCGGGTACTTCATCACGCAACCGAGTCTTTTAACTTTATGAGTTAGGGGTTGATATGGCCAGAAAGAAGAAACCACAACCGGACGATCCTGAACAATCCGCCCGGTTCATTGAATTGGCCGAGAAGGTCAAGGCGGAGAACGACGGAACTTTTTGAAGAAGTGGTTAAGAAGGTAGTCGGCACACCCAAATCTAAAAAACCAGCCTAGTCCCTTCCTGTGCATAAACCATGCCAATTTTCGCAGTGTCTTAGGTACGTGAAGTATAATGTCGCGCTTTGGATAGCAAGACCCGGCTCATATCGGGCCGGTTGAAATTCCCGCGCACGAAGCGCCGGGGAAGCTCTACAATCCATTTTCTCTGGTTAACCCATGCCCGAATACCTCCTATTTACACACGGCCCTCTCTGACTGAACAAAAAATCCTTGCGGAACCGGAACGTTATTGTAATATCATTTTTGTACCAGCCTTGCCCGCTTTGCCTCTCTCCCCTTGATGCCCGCCTGATCGAGGAGGCATAAATGACAAGATTCAAATTCCTGCTTTTTATCGCCGCGCTGCTCGGATTCGCTGCCCTTGCTCATGCCGATTTTGGTGATGGTGAGGTGGCTTATGACAGAGGCGAGTCACTTCAAGAACCCTCATCATGAGGAGGATTTAAATGAAAAAATATACGGAAATCGGACTCTTCCTTTTGATTTCAAGTATTCTGCCATTGCAGATTTCGGCAATACCTGCTCTGGCAAACGAGCTATGGGTGTCGCCATCGGAAGCCAAGACGACATATGGAAATTGGGGGGTCACGGGCACCGGTATTGCCCATTTCAGTTTCACCGTGCCCGATGACATGATAAATTTCACCAGTGCGAAAATTGTAATAATTCCGACGGGGAAATTAAATCTTCTATATAATGTAACAATTACGGTCGCAAGTGATGGTCAACTCTATACGAATAGCCTTGAGTCTGACCTCAATCTCTCGGATTCCTTGCCTGCAAAGGAACTCCAAGAAATCGATGTATCCAGCACAGTACCAATAACGCTTACTCCGGGCCAGGATCACATCTCGATTTACTTTGCCTCTCATCCTGCCGATTCGCCTTACTTAAGGGTTATGGGGCTTCGTTTTACTTATGTTAGTTCAACCATAGGACCTCAAGGACCCCAAGGACCAACCGGACCACAGGGACCACAAGGACCACCGGGTCCCCTGAATCCAGATATCATAATACCTTCGTCCGGGGGCAATACGGCCATCGGCATAAACGCTTCTAGCGCCAATACCACAGGAACCAATAACACCGCCAGTGGCTATCAGGCGCTCGGTGCTTACACTACCGGGAGCAACAATACAGCAAATGGCTACCAAGCTCTCTATCAGACTAATGGCACAGGCAACAATAACACCGCCATCGGCTATCAGGCGCTCTTCTATACCTTCAGCGACTATGGCAACAATAACACGGCCAGCGGCTATCAGGCACTCTACTCTAACGACGGCAACAATAACACGGCCAGCGGCTATCAGGCGCTCTGCTATAACATCGGCGACAATAACACCGCCATAGGATATCAGGCGTTCTATCGAGGGAACGCCGGCGGAACACCCAGCGACGATAACACCGCTATCGGCGCTCAAGCGCTCTACTCAAACTCCGGAGCCTGGTATAACACTGCCATTGGGTATCAAGCACTCTACAGCAACACTAGCGGCTATAACAATACAGCCACTGGAGTTTGGGCACTCCAGTTGAACACCACCGGCTGGGAAAACAACGCAACTGGCTGGTATGCGTTGGGACAAAACACCACAGGAAGCATTAACACCGCTGATGGCTATAGTGCACTGTCCGGCAACACCACCGGCAGCCAAAACACTGCCATCGGCGCTTATGCACTCACTGGCAACACCACAGGTTCTAATAACACCTCCATCGGCTACGCCGCGTCTTCTAACACCACCGGTAATAATAACGTGGTTATAGGCTACATGACGGGCTGGTACAATGTCCCTTTCATTGGTGAGCCAACTACGGGCAGTTCTGATATTTATATAGGCCACGATATACATCCGCAGTCGGCAGACGAATCCTACACCATCAGGATTGGGAGCGACCAGACCGCGACCTATATTGCCGGTATAGTCGCCGCCTCATGGGATGCAGCGGGAACTGGAGTTGAGGTCTATGCGAACTCCGACGGCCAGCTTAGCACCGTCTCTTCATCTCGCCGATACAAGGAAGACATCGAGGACATGGGTGATGCGAGCAGCGGCCTTATGAATCTCAGGCCCGTCACCTTCCATTACAAGCCGGAATACTCCAAAGGGCCGCGCACAATCCAGTACGGCCTCATCGCCGAAGAGGTCGCCGAAGTCTATCCCGGTCTAGTGCAGTACGATCTAAAGACCGGCCAACCGCAGACGGTCTACTACCACCTTGTCAATGCGATGCTGCTGAACGAGGTCCAAAAACAAGAGCGTCGAATTTTGGAGCAGGATAAAGAGTTGTCGAGTTTAAAGGAGCAGGTTAGAGAGTTATCCGCCCTGAAAGAGCGGGTGTCGAAACTCGAAACGCAGCTCCACTAATAAGAACGGAGGGACGACCTGTAGATTGCGATAAGGCATGGTTGAGGTTGAGGGCTAGCGACGGCTTACCAAAAGAAAACAGTGCCAAATTGTATAAGTTATTGGATGAAGATAATCTAAACACATTTAGCCTGTCCTATTATGAATTCTCAGAAATAGGTAATATAAGACACGACTTGAAAGAATATCTCAGAAAACTCTAACGTGCCATTTGTTGATTGCTTATCATACTTTTTACGCTTTGGTTGATACTGCTTCGAAAGAATATTTAAAACAGCGTGGAATCTTTCACTCTTTTAAAAGGAGATGAAATGAAGAAAGTTCTGTTTTTCGTTACGTTGTTTTTCTTAGCGAGTATTTCCGCTGCTTTCGCTCAAACGTGGTTTTACACACAACCTAATGGGCAACCTGGTGGAACTGCAACGTACATGGGACCACCCATGCAGCAACCGCAGCGCCCTAACGGTTACATGCCACCGTCCGACTTGAAGCTGTTCGACTTAGGCAAGGCAAATAGAGAGATACAAGAACAAAGAATGCAGGAACAATATTTGAGGATGCAGGAACAGGAATATCGGCTGCGAGAAAAGCAGCAAAAGTCCGCTGAAAGGCAAAGACATTTGGAAGACAAGGAGAGAGCTTTCGAACAGAAGAAAGTTGCAGAGGTTGAAAATGCAAAAGCAGAAATTCCGCCCGAATTTCAGGAATGGTTCGATAAAAACCAGTGGTATGCTAAAGACAAGTTCTTGCAGCGGCAGGCCGACATCCTGGTCGATGCGATCAGGCTCGAAGAGGAAGAAAAAACCGGAAAGCCTTTTTTGGGCGTGCCTTTGCTCAATCGAGTGCGTGAAGAACTGGAAAAGCGCTACCCGGAAAAGTTCGCAACATCTTCATCAAAGGTTGACTGCAGAGAGAACTGCAGAGCGATGTTCAATAGTGGTAAACTAAAGAAAGGAATGACAGTTAACCAATGCATTAAAGTTTTGTGCAAATGAACACATGGCTCATCTCGCTAAATTTTTTTGACTCCTTTTTTTAAGTGTGTAGTCTGTGCTCTTTCTCTGTGAGAAGTTTAAGAAAGTTTTAAAATAGTTTAATAGCTAACATATTGATTTATATATAGGTTTAAAGGTTTAAATAGTTTAAATACACCTATATTTACTCATCGTGTACGCGAGACACACCCCTCTACCCCTTCCCTTAACATTTAAACCCGTAAACCTTAAACTGTGAATATTTTCTAACACATAGCCCTTTAAACCCTCTTTAAACTCAGCCTAAGTTTAAAGGAAAATAGCATTTTCCGCCGTAGCCATGAGCAGCGCCGAGCGCGGGTTTGATGTCGCCATTACTTTCTAGCGTTTGTAATGTTCTTTCCAATGCTTTAGTAGGTCCAAGTCGATCTTTCTTGAATGCTGGATCGTTTGCTATTCTTTGATGAATAAGCTTGCGAGGAATGATCTTTTCAAAGTGAAGCTTTGCGCTTCCTATTTTAGGATATTTTTTATTTATTTCACTCCAATCGGCTAAAAGATATTCTTTTATAATACGTTGGATTACTTTCATCTGCTTTGATTCGCTGGATTGTTCGCCTATATCTTCATTCTCAAACCGCTTAATTAAATTGTGGGAACTTGCTTTAATAATTCCAATGCCCCAATTTGCCGCACAAGCATCAACTTGTGGATTGATTTCATTGCACCCAACAGCAACTATACCAGCAAGACGCGAAGCTATAATATGCGCTCTGCTCCAAATTTGATCGTAAACATCTTTTGCAGGCTCAGGCATTTGCTTAAAACAGTAATCCCTAAAATCGTCAAGTGCCCATTTAGCAGCATTGTCGAAATCAACAGATGCAACGTGATTTCTAGCATTTAGCATTAATGATTGAGCACACAACGAAGCTAATCTGTTTTTTAAATCTTCGCTTGGCTGCACATTTAAATGATTAACGTTAAATGCTGGTCTTGCGCCGTAATATTCAATGGTAACAAAGCGAGGAAGCAACCCTTGAGAAATTAGGTTTTCATCAAGTGTTTTGTAATATTCTTCGGGAGTTGATTCACAGAGCAAAGTTAAAGCTGGTGAGGCTATGGAAGAAATATCATTTTCTTTTTTGCTGTAAACTGTTTTTTCAAATATGCAATTTTGCCCTGATTTTATAAATAAATCAAGAATCATGCGCCTTAACATAATTGAATTAGCATCAGCATATTTACCGTTCATTGCCCCAAATAAAAGCCCAAATTCGCTTAAAATACAAACTACCGATTTGGTTTTCGATTCCGACAAATTTTTGATAAGCCCAGGAGCCGAAGCGAAATTGGAACCTTTAAAACTCATACAATCCGGCACATTTAAACGAATCGAGTTGAGCAATTTGCTAATTCCTGTGGCCATTGCCTCTTTACCAAATCCTGTACGCGCCAGTAATATGATATATTGATTAAGGCCCGTTCCGCTCACATTGTAAGCTCGCCCGCATATCCCGGCCATAAGGCCGATTGCACCAGCTAGGGCTATCTCAGGAACCGGCGAAGGCGCGGCCTCATAGATGAACCGGGCAATATCGCCTAAAAGCCCTGGAGGAACCGTATAGGGATTTTCAACGGCAATCGGTTTGACACCGCAAGCTGCAGCCATTTGAGCGTTGAGGCTATTGCGTAGCTCATCGGAAATGGGAGTAAGGCGGGTATCACGGCTGTCTCGGATCATATCGCTCAAATAACCTTTACGAAAAGCTTTTTTCCTTTTACCCAAATTGGACAAGTAAAAAATTCGTTCGACTTGAGCGTCATTTGGCGAATAAAAAGCAATAATATCAACTAAGGCAAAATCAGATTCAGACTGAGATTCGTACCCAGCTTCTTTCCATTGGCCGTCAAACAAGAGCTTGAACTTTTCTCCGTTTTTTGCTCTACTGGCTTTTTCGATAACGCTTTCATCGCTTTCTCTTTCCGGTTCATCCTGATAAGGCGGAGCTACCGTTGCCGTGCCGCCCATTTGTTCCCACAAGCCGATAAGTTGATCTTGACGCATTTCGATAGGCGCATCGCGGTAAATATCGCCGGTCATGGCCATGTAATGAAGTTCGCTGTAAACTTCAATACCACCGCGTTTTCTGCCGCTCTCAATATGGCCCTTAATCCATATATGTACGCCTTTGCCCGATTGTGACCATTCGGTATAAGAATTGAACATTTCATAAATTTCAATTTGGCGCTTAATAACAAGCGGGTCTTCGGAATAATCGAGGTCGATGCAGGTATAAGGGTCTTGAGCGGTCAGTACAAAACCAATGCCCGAATAGGCCGACTTGACCAGCATCACGCCGTCATAGTCCGCCCAGGTCTGCGGATCGGTTACACTCGCCAGCTTACCGTTGTGGGGATTGTAAGGTGTTTTCGTCAACTTGCCGTCTTTTGTCTTTTCGAGCCGCCACACGATCCATTGACGAAAAGCGCGCAGCTCTGCCGGAATTTGATTAAAATTATTTGACACAGGCAAACTCCTTATCTGAGCTTCCCGGCTTCGGCTATTACCCTTCTGCGGGCCGCCTGTATGCCGTCAAGAGCAGTGCCCATTAAGCCGCTTCCCCGCGTTTCGATTCTAGTTCAATGACCAAGGCGCGGATTTGATCTTCGGATTGTCCTTTAACGCGGGCCATGATTACAGCCTCGATTTCATGCTGAAGCCATGCAACCGAACGTGTACCGCACTTGATCGGGGAAGGCAGTAGGCCGTCTTGCATGTCCTTATAGATACTTGCGCGGGAGCGTCCTGTTAAAGACTTTACTGACGGGAGTCTAACTAGATAAATCATGATGCATCTCCTTTAGTTTGCAGAAGTCTAACACTTACCATTGCAATCCTAAAGAAGAAAAAAACAGATGTCAAAATGTGCTTAGGGGAGACTATTCGTTTAAGTGTCTTTGAAACATGTTTATTAGCTATATTTCTTTTGATTGTTTATTGCGCATTATGCGCGTGCTCAATGCGTTAGTTACATTCGCATTTTGCGGACCGCTTTTTAACTCTTTAATGATGGATTTTCTGAAATCCTTCATTGTTTCCAAAAAATCTCGTTTTTGAAGGCCGTATACTTCGATATGTTCGTCAATGTAATCTTTCACAGCTTTATCAATGCAGTCAATTTCTTTTTCTCGAATAGCGTTAGCAGCTTTAATAACAACCTTATATTTCTTATTCCTACGTTCGGGAATCGGCACGTAGCCAAGGATATAGAAAGGTTCCTTCATTATGCTACTTCCTGATTAATTGCGATTACATTGCCAGAAACCTTTTGCACAGTGCTGCAAAATCGCGCCCAATCCGCCATCAAGCGGACGCGCTTCGCCAGCATATCACCGCGTTGATAGGCGGCTTCGGTCTTGTCCTTAAGTTTGTGCGCTAAAGCTTGCTCTATTACTTCGCGTGAGTAAGCGGTTGTTTCGCCTGCCCAATCCTTGAAAGTTGAACGAAACCCGTGTTGCGTTACGTCGCCATGTTCCATGCGGCGCAAGACCTCCATAAGGGACATATCGGACAATTGCCCGCCTCTTGGGGCTGGAAACGCATATTCGCTGCCTTCCATGCGCGGCATGGCTTCCAATAACCTAACAGCATCCTCTGATAGCGGTATGCGATGTTCTTTGCCCGCCTTCATCCGATTAGCTGGAATCGTCCAAATACGGGCTTGCAAGTCGATTTCAAGCCACGTTGCCCCCCTCACTTCCCCGGATCGGGCGGCGGTCAGTATGGCGAATTCCAGCGCACGGGGTGATATGCCTTTGCGCTGCCGCAGATCTGCCATGAATGCGCCAATTTCGACATAGGGCAGGGCTGCATGATTTTTCACAGCTTTAATCTTGTTCCTGGCGGGCAGAAGTTCTTTAAGGCAATTCTTCCATCGAGCTGGGTTCTCGCCCTGCCGATAGCCGCGTACAGTGGCCCAACTTAAAACGGATTCAATACGGCTTCTCAATCGGCTTGCGGTTTCGGTCTTCTCGTACCAGATCGGTTCAAGCACACGCAACACCAGGCCGGTATCTATGGCGGCAATGGGGAGCGTGCCCATAACAGGAAATGCGTAGGTTTTCAGCGTTGCGGTCCATTGCTTGCCGTGCTTCTCATTCTTCCAACCTGCCAAGTGAGCTTCGATGTATGCTTTTGCACATTCAGCAAAGCTCTTCGTCTTGGCGGCTTCGAGCTTTCCGCGTGCTTGTTCGGCCTGCCGTTCTTCGATAGGGTCACGTCTATCCGCTACAGCTTTGCGATACCGCAAAGCCTTCACCCGCGCTTCGGCAAGTGAAATCGTGTGTAGCGGCCCTAATCCCATTTCGCGGGCTTTGCCGTGCAGGGTGAAGCGAAATACCCACGATTTGCCGCCCAACTTGCTGATTTGCAACCACAAGCCGCCGCCGTCACCGTAATAACCCGGTTCCTTAGCCTTCTGCACGGCCACTGCCGAAAGTTTGTTGAGTCCGCCTGCCATGTGTCCCCTCCATGAAAAAGAATTGACGGATCAGGGAATAAGACCTAATATTTGGGACTTATCGAGCGGGTATGGAGCGTCGCCGGAGAAGCCCTTAAGCTACCCATGTTTCTACCCACGGTATTTAAGCAGATTGTAATAGACATTGCAAGAAAATAATGGACGATGAAAGGCGCGAGGCGTTATTTAGGAACGGTTTTGCTAGATGTCCTTGAACGCTACTGGAAGGCAAAATGGCGGGTACTCCCTCCGCCAGCGAAAATATTCAGGAGAGATGGCCGAGTCGGCTGAAGGCGCTCGCCTGCTAAGCGAGTGTAGGGTGTAAAGCTCTACCGAGGGTTCGAATCCCTCTCTCTCCGCCACC
>Ga0187862_10001219_pt1 | contig 27441 bp, 25 predicted proteins | sample June2016WEW_10_1_FD_133003 | JGI IMG/M metagenome (GOLD analysis project Ga0187862, IMG submission 133003) | Peatland microbial communities from SPRUCE experiment site at the Marcell Experimental Forest, Minnesota, USA - June2016WEW_10_150 | ecosystem: Environmental > Terrestrial > Soil >...
GCTATGTGGTACGATTTATTGTTTGGGGCCGAATCAAGCGTGGCGCGAGCTTCAGCACAAGGAGCGTTTTGATGCGAATTCTGTTTGCCGTTATCGGGCTTTCTGCCCTGGCCGCGGCCTGTGACTCCCACTCGACTGGCAAGGTCAGCGCCTCCGATGGCGCGGTCGGGGTTGACGGCCGGGCGGGCGCCAGAAATGACGCTCTTCCGACCTCGGACTCCGCCGGCAACGTGAGGCGCACCGGCAGCGACGCTGCTCCGGCTGACGTGGGAAGTCTCGGCGGCGCGGGAAGCCCTGGTGGCACAACAGCGACGGGCGTTGGCGGCTCCGGCGGCGCTGACAGCAGCAGTGCGAGCGCTGCCGCCGGCGGCGCTTCTGGCAGAGATGGCCCGACTGCCACCGGCGGCCCCAGCACGCCTGACGGGCCCGTGGCAGCAGGAGGCACGGGCGGAGGCAGCAGCGCGGAAACCACCGGAAGCGCGGGCACCACCAGTGCCGGAGGCACGTCCGCCAGCGCGGGGAAGACCGCCACCGCGGGTGCGACCGGCATGGGAGGCACCACCGCGATCGCGGGTACCTCCGGCACCGCGGGCGCGTCCGGCAGGGGAGGCACCACCGCGACCGCGGGTACCTCCGGCGCGGGGGGCACGACCACCACCGCCGGTATGACCGCGACTGCGGGCACCTCCGCGACCGCGGGCACGACCGCCACCGCGGGTACCTCCGGCATTGCCACGCCTGCCGACAACGTGGCCCAGGTCTCCGTGGACTTTGGGCTGCCCAACATCGGCTACCTCAACGGTCTGTTTGCGACCATAACCATCTGCGTTCCTGGAACCAGCACCTGTCAAAACGTCGACCATGTGCTGATCGACACTGGCTCCTCGGGCTTGCGCGTGCTCGGGTCGGTGCTGACGCTCTCGCTGCCAGCCTGGACGAATAGCAGCGGGGTCGCTCTTGCCGAGTGCACCCAGTTTGTGGACAGCTTCACCTGGGGCCCGCTGCGCGGCGCCGATTTCAGCATCGCGGGCGAGCAGGCCAACGGTCTCGCTCTGCAGGTCATCGAGGAGTCGACCTACCCTGTGCCGAGCAACTGCACGGGCGTCGCCAACGACACCGCCAGCACGTTGAGAGCCAACGGCATTCTCGGGCTGAGCTCATTCCCGCAGGACTGCGGGTCGGCCTGCTCGGCGCGCTTGGGCAGGACTTCGAGCAATCCGGGGATGTACTACACCTGCACTTCAGCCGAGGCGGGTGGCTGCCAGGCCGCAGCCGTGCCGGTGGCCAAGCAACTGCAGAATCCCGTCTTGCTCTTCAGCCAGGACAACAACGGCACCATCATCGAGTTGCCTGCGATTTCCGACAGTGGGGCAACCAGTGTGCCGGGAGCCCTGGTCTTTGGCATCGGCACACGTGACAACAATGGCCTGGGCCAGGCGTCGGTGCTGCAACTCGATGACACGGGCAGCTTTGTGACCAAGTACCCCACCAACGGCAGTAGTTCCTCTGCCTTCTTGGACAGCGGCTCCAACGCCTTCTACTTCGCGACCAGCGGCAGCGCGCGCATTGCGACCTGCGCAAAACCCTACTCCGGCTTCTACTGTCCCAGTTCCACTCTGAACCTGTCGGCCACGGATCAAGATGCCGGCGGCCTGATCACGCTGACCGTGAACTTCAGCATCGCCAACGCGTTGGCGCTGTTTGCCAATCAGGACAACGTGGCCTTTGCAAATGTGGGTGGAACAAGCTCACTGGCTGGGTATTTCGACTGGGGCCTGCCTTTCTACTTCGGTAAGAACGTGTTCACCTCCATCGAAGGCCAGACGACTCCAGCAGGGACGGCAGCATTCGTCGCGTTCTGAGAGACCGGCCACGGCAGATCCCGCGGCGAACGGCGCGAGATCGTCTCCGCACTCACCCGCGGTGGAGAACGCAGAGGCTCTACTGGGGCACCGACGGAGGGCTTTTCGCCTGGGCGACGGCTTCCTCGATGAGGCGAAGTTGCCGGCCGATCTGGTTCCGCACCTTGGGCACGATCTCGACATCGAAACGGACGCGCAAAAGGTCGGCGGCGTCTTCGGATCGCGTGAGCCCAAGGCCGATCGCTGCATCGATTCGCACGTCAGGATCGGGATGCGCCAGCAGTGGGCCAAGTTGGCCCGGCACCAACGTGCCCCCGGCCCAACCCAACGCCAGGGCTGCCTTGCGCAAGAGGAGCTTGTCGCCCGCGTCGGTCGAGGACGCCTTCTGCTTCACCTCGGTCTCTAGGAACGTCCGGCCGGGCCTCGTGGAGACCACGCCCAGGGCGGTGACCGCGCGCGCGCGAAGCTGCAACTCAGTCTTGGCGTCCCCGGCGATCGCGATCAGGATCTCGTCGATCCCAGATCCCAGTGCTTGCCAGTCGGCTGCCGAGCGCGGCGGGGTGGTCGTCCGCAGACGGGCCTCGACCGCAGCTCGCCCAGGCCGGCCCGCAGGGGCAGCAGGCCCGGCCACCAGGACGCTCATAGCTGCGCTCAGCCAAACGACGAGCATTGCACAACGTTAGCACGGCTTGGGTTATAGTCGCGCCCAACGGTGGTCTTGACCCACCGCCTAGTACCTGGAGGATGTGATGGCTCGCCGCTTGATGATCGTAGCGTTCGCCCCGATGTTCATTCTCGGCTTCGTCGCCACGGCCAGTGCGAAAAGCAAAGCCGTTCCAGCCCAACCGGACGAAGCACAACCGGCGGAGGCCACGGCTCCACCGGCAGAGGCCGCCGTCCAACCGGCCGAATCCCAGGCGCCGCCGGCCGCGGAAGCGCCGGTGGCCGCAGAAGGCGCGGCCTCGATGAGGCCGGTCAATCCCCCGCAATTCGGCGTGGATCTCCGGGCGCGCTGGATCACGCTGCCCAACTGGTTCCTCGGCATGTTCACCAAGGCCAACCGGGCGCTGTCGTCCTACGGCGTCGGTCTTGAAGGGTTCCGGCGCAAGCGAGACGCCGAGAACCCGAACCGGTACTGGGAGATCTCGTTTGGTGTGGGCTACCAGGACATGAGCCCGCCCGACGGGAACTGGCTGGGCAAGGGCCACGACGCGAGCGTCGACACGGATTGGGTCCAGTTCAAGAACTTCGGTTTCTGGACCTTTGACCTTTCCTTCACCCAACGCCAGTATTTCAACGACGTCTTCGGCATCCACTATGGCGCCGGGCTGGGTCTGGCCATCGTTCAGGGCGACGTCCTGCGTACAAAGTCGTCGTATGGCTGCACCGACCAGAACCTCACCACGTGCCGGCCGATAGTGTGCACCGGAGGCGTGTGCACGGAAGCCGAGTTGGCGAGCGCGCAGACGCCTCCTGGCAGCCCCGAGGTCCCGTACCGCTTCAGGGAAAACTCGATTCCGGGCGCGATCCCTGTCCTCAACTTGATCTTCGGGCTCGACTTCCGCGTCCCGCAAGTCAGGGGCCTCGAGTTCCGCATCGACGCCGGTTTCTTCGACGCCCTTTTCCTGGGCGGCAGTGCAGCGTACGTCTTCCCCTAGCGATTATTGAGCGCAGGTTCTGGCCGCACCTGCAACGCCAATCTTGTCGATCCGCGCTGCAGGTCGAGCGGCCACTGGACGCCGATAGACGCGAGCACCACGGCCGGTCGCACCGGGTTCTGGCTGGTGAACGGCTCGCCAGCGGCCCCGAGCAGGATGTCGCCCGGTCGCAGCCCGGCGCGGCTCGCCGGCGAAGTCGCGACAACCTTGAGCACGCGCACCGCCCCGTCGGGAAGTCCCAGGCGCTTGCGGCGAGCCGAGGCAACCGGCTCGAACACGAAGCCCAGCCATGCCGGCTGCAATCCGGCGGCTGCCCTCCGATCGGTGTCCAGCGCGGGCAGCGCTGACTTGACTGCGGGACTGGTGGCGCCGGCCAAGGGCGCCAGCGCGAGATCGAGGTTCTCGCACTTCTCCAGCGCGGCCAGGGCCGCCGCTTGTGATTTGCCCACGCGGATGCCGTCGTTCTGCAGGTAGAAGCGACCGGCCACGTCGAGCAAGATCGTGCGCATGCGCAGCAGAGCGGCCAGCCGTACCTCGGCGCGGTAGGCGATCTCGTCGAGACCGGCGGTGGCGTTGATGAGGCGCTGCAGGCGGAGAAGCTGCTTGTTGTCAGCCTCGGTCTGGGGCAAGAACTCGCGCAGAAACTCCACGGCCAGCGCGCGCCGCTGGTTCGGTCCCAGCTTGCGCAAGGCCGGCAAGGCCAGGCGCGAAGCCCAACCTGGCCGCGCTGCCAAGAAGGCATCCAGATGCCCCTGATTGAGATCCCCGAGTGCGGTCGCCCAGGTCTTGGCCTGTGCCTCCGTCTCCTCGAGAAAACCGGCCAACTCGTCTCCACGCTGGTCGATCTCGGCCAGGGTGGGCTCATGCAAGGGGGCCAGGCCGTACTCGGCGGCAAGTTGATCAGCCCGAGCCCGATCCGCGGCAAAGCCACCCTGCGCCCATGCCTTGCGCAGAATCCCGTCGACGAATTGGGTCTCGTCCGCGCGCTGGGCGCGCGCCGCGCGCAGCAGGACCTCGTCGAGAAACACCTCAGAGCTGCGCAAGGGCACATCGGGGCTGTGATCGGAAAACATCACCCGGTCGTGCGCGCCGGAGAAACCACCGTTGCGCGAGAGAGCCTGCAGGAACTCGAAGGCGTGCCCCACCTCCTCGGCCCCGCGCACCTCGGGATAGCAGCCGTAGGCAGGCCGGTCGGCGGTCGACGAGAAGTAGCCGCAGGCCGCGCCTGAGGGGAGCTGGCCGCGCGAGCGCAGATCGTAGAGGTAGGCGAAGCCTCCCGAGAAACACTGGGACATGAGCGAAACCACGCGCACCTGGGTGGGCAGGCGTGCGAGCAGGGCGCGCAGGCCACGCACCGAGAGCGACTCGTGCGCTCCCCAGAGAGTGATGCGGTTGTCGAGCGGGTCGCGCGGATTGGAGGTGCCGTGGTCGGTGACGAAGATGAGCAAGGTGTCGCCCGGCCGCAGCCGCGCTCTCAGTTCGCCGAAGGTCCGGCGCAGCTCCGCCCCGGTAGCGGGCCGCAGGCCGTACCCGGCCAGGGTCGAGTTCTCGAAGCTCGTGGTGTGGCGCAAGAGATCGCCCACGGTCGTCCCTTCGAGCAGCCATGTGCCCTCGGGCTCGGACACGCCCACGGCCAGATCGGGCGCCGGATTGCTGCCGTCGCTGGCCAGGATGAAGACGTGATCGCGCGGTACCCGAGCGCGATCCAGCAGAGCCGCGAACTGGCGCAGATGCGAAAGGTGCGAGGCGAAGTTTTCCTTTCGATCGCCGCCCCCGTTGATCATTAGGACGTGCAAGCGGTCAGGCGCCATCGGCTCGGCCGCCCGCACCGGCGCGGCCACGAGCAAAAACGACACAACGACAAGAAATCGCATCATGGTGGGTTCAACCGGCTTTCACTCGATCCGCCAGGCGTGAGCAGCGCTCGGCGACCTGGGCGTTGGCCACGGCGATGCGCAGGGCCTTGCGCGAGCCAATCAGCACCACCAGTTTCTTGCCGCGTGTGACCGCCGTGTACAGCAGGCTGCGCTGGAGCATCACGTAGTGTTGCGGGTGCACCGGCACGATCACCACCGGGTACTCCGATCCTTGCGACTTGTGCACGGTCGCGGCGTAGGCCAGAGTCAACTCGTCCAGATCATCGGCCGCGTAGCTCACCTCGCGTTCATCGAAACGAACCACGGCCTGTTGCTCGTCGCTCGTCTCCCCGGACCCGCCCGCCACGCGCGCCACTTCGCCCACGTCGCCGTTGAACACATCGCGGTCGTAGTTGTTGCGGACCTGCATCACGCGATCGCCGACGCGAAACGCACGGCCGCCGCTGCGCAGTTCAGGCTGGCCCGGCGTGATCGCGTCTTGCAGAAGGCGGTTGAGGGCGGTGGCGCCCAGTTCGCCTCGGTGCATGGGTGTCAGCACCTGGATGTCGCGCGGGGAAAAACCATAGCGGCGTGCAAGACGCGTGGTCACCAAATCACGGATGGTCTCGGCCGCGTGGGCCGGATCGTCGTCCTCGATGAAGAAGAAGTCGCGCTGGTCCGCTCCTCGCCCTTGCGCGGGCGGTGCCCCCAGCTCGGGCTCCGCCCCGTCGTGGATGCGGTGGGCGTTGGTCACGATCAGGCTGGCGGCCGCCTGACGGAAGATCTCGGTCAAGCGCACCGTGGGCACGCGGCCAGAGCCGATCACGTCGCGCAAAACCATGCCCGGCCCGACCGAGGGCAGCTGGTCGACGTCGCCCACCAGCACCAGGCGCGTGCCGTCGGCCAGTGCCGCCAGCAGATCGGCCATCAGGCGGATGTCGATCATGGACGCTTCGTCGACCACCAGCAGATCCGCCTGCAGCGGCCGGGTGACATTGCGACCGAACACGCCGTCGGCCGGACGCCACTCCAGCAGCCGGTGCAGCGTGGCCGCGGGCTGACCGGTCGCCTCCTGCAGTCGCTTGGCCGCCCGGCCGGTGGGCGCTGCCAAGGCCACGATCAGCCCCTGGCGCACCAGCGTGCTGACGATCCCGCGCACGATGGTGGTCTTGCCCACACCCGGGCCGCCCGTGATCACCAACAACGGCTCGTGCAGCGCGCGGCGCACGGCCTCGGCCTGCTGGGGCGCCAGCGTGATGTGGGCCTCGGCCTGGTAGTGGGCGATGGCCTGTTCAGCGTCGACGCGCAGCGGGTTCACCCGGCCGCGCAGCAAGCGCAGAAGGCCGGTGGCGGCGGCCACCTCGGCGCGGAACAAGCCGACCTCGTACACCGCTGCGCCCTCGGGCGCGATCTCGATGGCCACGTCGCCGGCGCGGCCCAGGCGATCCACCGCCGCTTCCACCAGCGGCGGCTCGACTTCCAGCAGCTTGGCCGCCTCTTCCACCAGACGGCGGCGCGGCAGGTACACGTGGCCCAGCCCGCCCGCCTGGTCGAGCGCGTGGCGCACGCCTGCTTCCACCCGCACATCCGAGTCGCGCGCGATGCCCAGCGCCGTGGCCAGACGATCCGCGGACAGAAAACCGATGCCCCACACGTCGAAGGCCAGACGGAAGGGGTTCTCGCGCACGCGCGCGATGGCAGCCGCGCCGTAGCGTTTGTAGATGCGCGCGGCAAAGGCGGGCGAAACCCCATAGCCCTGCAGGAAGACCATGACCTCGCGCAAGCGGCGCTGCGAGGTCCAGGCTTTCTGGATGGCCTGGGCGCGGGAGGGGCCGATGCCGGGCACCTCGCGAATCCGTTCCGGCTGCGCGTCCAGGATCTCCAGCGTGCGAATGCCAAAGCGATCGACGATGCGGCTGGCGAATTCCGGTCCGATGCCTTTGACCAGCCCGGCGCCCAGATAGCGGCGAATCCCGGCCAGCGTCTCGGGCGACAGCTCGGTGTAGCTTTGCACGCGAAATTGGCGGCCGAAACGTGGGTTGCTTTCGTAATAGCCGCACACGCGCAGGCGCGCGCCCTGGGGTAGACCCAGCAGGCTGCCCACCACGGTCACGGGCTCGGCTGCACCGTCCAGCGAAAGGCGCGCCACGGTGAACTCGCCGCCACCACCCGAGAACACAATGCGCTCAATGGTGCCCTCTAGGATCTCTTCCTGCGCATGGTCAGGTCGCTTGCCGGCGGATCGGTCGAACAGATCCATTCGTGCTAAGGCGGCGAGCAGGTGTAGTCGTTCAGGCTGCACGTCGTGTGGCAGGAGATGCACGTCTGCAAGCGCCCATCCTGCAAGACATCGCGCAGGTCATCCAGTTGCTGCCAGTGCCAGTCGCCCGCAGCGGGGTTGTAGCCCACCTTGTCCTTGAACATGAGGCTGTAGCCGGTGAGGTCCGTGCAGTCCGCCTTGTCGGATTCCACGGCCACGATGGTGCTGCCCTGGGGAAGCGGGGAGGTTCCCGCCAAATAGGCCGCCTCTGCCACGGCATTGGTGTACACAACCATGTACTTCGATCCGTGCCCGACGTTGAGCCGGCAGGTTCGCGCCACCTGGAAACTCGTTTGATAGTCAGGCGGCAGGAGTTGGCTGGTGTTGTTGCCGCTCTGCTGGAAACAGCCGCCAAGCAGAAGCAGTGGAAGGAACACGAGCGGGCGCCGCAAAACCATGCGCCAGATTCTACATTCAGATCGCCCTTAGACCAGGAGCAGAATCGAACCAGAACCGATTGCCCCTCCAGAGCGCTACTCGCCCGAGAAGCGCACGTAGGTGTGATCTTGATCCTGCGCCGACTTGAGCAGATGCAGCAGTGCCGCGCCGTGATTCTTGAGGTCTGGCGCGCGGGCCGCGCGCAGCCGCGTCTCCAGCTCTTGCAGCAAGACCGGAAGCTGGAGCTGATTGAAGACCGTGTCGCCGTCGCGGTCGACGTAGCGCAGACAGGGTGATGTCGCGTCGTCGTGATCCGGCAGCAGCTTCTCGGTCAGGTTGTGGTCGTCCAGGATCTCGTCCTGGACTTCACCAGACTCGCTCTCGACTCGAAGGTCAATTCCCATTGGTCCTCCCAACCTCGACGGTGCGCAGGCTGGACTATGTCTTCACTATACGTTCGTTCAGCAACGGGCGCAAGCTGGCGGCGGCAGGCAGGATCGCCCGAAGCCATGGTCGCAAGCAAGTCGGCTGTCGCGGCTGGACAGTGAGGAACGCGCCGGCTCCCCTGACTCACCGGCTAGCGTACGGGGTTTCCAGACGCTTGCCGTAGGCTTGGTTGGCTTTGAGTTCCCGATCCCAGAACATCACGCGGCTCCACCAACCCATCACTTGAAGGGCAAAGCGTGAGTAGCGCTTCCGCCCAGCCAGCTCTTGCAATGCCTGCGGGTCCAGCCGGCCCGTGCGGCCGAAGCCTTCGCCTAGCTGGCAGAAGCGATGGCGGATGCCACGAGTCATCCACGCGGGTTGCGAACGGACGCCTTCGATGCCGCCCCGGCGCACGACTCCGGCGCAGACGCAGCCCAGACGGCCGGCCAGCCGTTCCAGATAGCGTGCCACCGGTGCTGTGTGGGTGGCCTCGGGAAATCCTGATTGCACGAGAAAGAGCAGCGTGGGTCGTGCTTCGGGCCGCGGAAGCGTTGCCATCTGTTCCAGCAATTCCTTGACCATGCCAGGCATGGCGTCCGTATAGAGCGGGAAGCCGAGCAGCACGGCATCGCTGTGCCAGAAAGCCGCGAGCGCCTTTTCGCGCTCACTCGGCCGAGCAAGGTCCAGGGTTTCAGCTTGGTTGGTCGGCGTAGCAGCAAAGCCGCGCAAGAATTCGTCAGTGAGCAAGCGGGTGTTGGACTTGTGCCCGCGGGGCGAGCCATTAAGCGCGAGTAATCGCATGGACAACCTCCGTGGTAGCCATCGTGGTGGACAGACAGGCGATGAGAGACGTGTTGGCGTTGCGGGCCATCCGGGTCCAGATCTCGCGACTGATGGCCCGATCCTCGTCGGCGGTGTCGGGCTCGTCCTGATAGAGCACCGCCAGTCGTGGCACTTTCGCGTAGCGGGGAAAGTGACGGCATTCCCCCGTCGAGCCGTCGATGTAGGGCAATAGCGTGGGCAAGAGTTTTTCGACTGACCGCTTGAGCAGCCCCGAGCTGAAGCCCAGAACCAAGGGCGAGGCGAGCACCGCCACGTCCGCGTCCAGGTAGGCGCGCAAGAGTTGGTCATGCTGATCCTGGGTCACGCAATCGCCCGGCGTCTTCAACCAGCAGTCGAAGCAGCCACTGCACTGGCGCAAGTCCATGGAGCGCAGCTCAAGCGTATTCACGCCGTGCCCTTGCTCAGTTAGCACGTGGGCCAAATCTTGCAGATAGGCGTCGAAGCCCGAATCAGGCGGGTTCGGATTCCCATTCATGAGCAGGGCTTTCATGTCTTCTTCCGTCCTTTCCGTTTCGGGGTAGCTGACAGCATGGAAACCAGATCCAAGGTTGAGGCCATGGCCGCGCCGATCACGATGGCGCCCACTCGCTTCAGCTTGCGGTCCAACAGATCGGGCTCAGGTCGCGGCAGCAGGTTGACAACGACCATGCTGGCCAGGCCGTGCGTGTAGATCCACAGATCCATGATCAGCTCGTCGCGCACGCCTGGGCTCAGACGGCGCAACTCGGGCGACTGATCCACGATCTTGCGCAGCTTCGCGCGCATGCGAGCCACCAACTCGGCCGCATTCTGCTGATCAACGAACAGGGCGCGGAACAGGCGTGGCTCATCGCGCGCGAACATGACCAACCCCACCCCGGCGCTGCGGAAAGGAAAGTCAGTGTAGGGACGGGCGACGTACTCGTCGAGCTGCTCCATCGCCGTATCCAGCACGGCTTGGGTCAGCTGGTCCATCGAGGCATAAGCCCGATAGATGGGGGCCACCGAAGCCCCCAATTGGTCGGCGACCGCACGCGCCGACAGGGCGGCCAAGCCTTCCCGTTGCACCAACTGTACGCTGGCGGCGAGAACGCGATCTTTGTCCAGGGTCAGTTTGCGAGGGCTCACGACGTAACATACGTTAGATAACAGATGTTATTCCAGAGCACAAGTGGAATCGTTGCTGGACAGTCTTCCCGACCACATGCCTGGCTACCGACGGGCTGGCGATTTGCCGGTGTTCGCGTAGATTCGGCGCGTGGTTGGCCGATCATCCCAAGGCAGCGCCCGCTTCCACCGCGTCGAGGTGACCAATCCTCGCGACGGCGGCTTCTGGTACTGGCTGTTCAAACTCTACGCCTTTGCCGCCTGCTGCCTGGCGGGCCTGCTGATCCTGGGTGGGATCGGCGCGTACGTGTACTTCGCCAGCACCCTGCCCGCGCTGCCCAGCTTCAGCCGCTTTCGGCAGGACTCGGCGGAATCCACCCTGGTGCGCGCCTGGGATGGCACGCCGCTGGCGGAATTCGCCAGCGAGCGGCGCGAGATTCTGCCCTTCGAGGCGTTCCCCAGGCGCCTGCTGCAGGCCTTCGTGGCCATTGAGGACCGGCGCTTCTACGAACATAGCGGTCTCGACTACCGCGGCATGCTGCGCGCGGCTCTGGCCAACCTGCGCGCCGGTCGCGTGGTCCAAGGAGGCTCGACCATCACGCAACAGGTGGCGCGCGCTCTCTTGCGCACGTCCCAGCAGACCATGCAGCGAAAGATCCGCGAGGCCATCCTGGCGCGCCGGCTGGAGACCCGCTACAGCAAGGATCAGATCCTCACCCTCTATCTCAACCAGATCTTCCTCGGTCATCAGTCGTACGGCGTGGCCGCGGCCGCGCGCCGCTACTTCGACAAGGCGGTGGGCGATCTGGATCTGGCCGAGACAGCCACCCTGGCCGGCATAGCGCAAGCGCCCAGCCGCTATTCGCCCCTGGTCGAACCCGAACTGACCCGCGCCCGCCGTGATCAAGTCCTGGCCGCCATGGCAGCCTCGGGCTTTGTCGGTGAGGCCGAGGCCCAGGCCGCGTCGGCCAGGCCACTGGCGGTGCGTCCCCCGCCCGACTTCTTCCGCGATCGCTCGCCCTACTTCGCCGAGCATGTCCGCCGCGACATCGGCAAGCGCTACGGGGAAAAGGCGCTGTGGGAGGGCGGGCTGCAAGTGGAAACCACGCTGGTGCCGTGGGTCGACGAAGCTGCCCAGGAAAACGTGGATTTTTCTCTGCGCAAGCTGGACAAGCGGCAAGGCTGGCGCGGATCAGTGGCCCACCTGACGGGCGCGGCTGCCGATGAATTCCGGCGCCGTGCGGCCCAGCGCTATGGTGCCGAGCCACCCGTCGAAAATCGCCTGTACCTGGGTCTGGTCGAATCGTCCACGGGTTCAGGCGCGCAGGTGCGCGTGGGCGAGAAGATCTACCTGTTGCCGTCGGCGGGCATGCAGTGGGCTGTGCCCTTCAGCCTGGTCGATTCCAGCAACGGCCGCGCGCTGCAATCGACGGCAGGGGTGCTCAAACCGGGCGATGTCGTCTGGGTGGCCAATGCGCATCGCTCGCACCTGCGCCGCTACTCTGACTGGACCTACGACGGCGCTGGTGAAGTGCAGTGGCTCGCCGCCTACGACAACCGCAAGCCGCCGCCGGGGCCGCCGCAGTTGCGCCTGGAACAAACCCCGCGCGTGCAGGGCGCGATCTACTCCTACGATCACCAGAGCGGCTACGTGACCGCCATGGTGGGCGGTTTTGAATTCGACCGCTCGGAATTCAACCGTGCCGTGCAGGCCTGCCGGCAGCCGGGCTCGACCTACAAGCCCGTCTACTACTCGCTGGCGCTGGATAGAGGCTACGGCTACGGCTCGCTGCTCAACGACATTCCGCGCGCGGAAGTCGACCCCATCACCGGCGAGGTGTGGGTGCCGCAGAATCTGAACAACACCGTCGAGTACCAGGTGAATCTGGAATACGCCCTGGTCTGGTCGAAAAACGTGCCCTCGGTGCAGTTGTTCAAGCTGGTGGGCGGCAAGGACGTGGAGGCCTGGGCGCGGCGGCTGGGAATCACCACCCCCATCATTCCCGACCAGGCGCTGGCCCTGGGCGCTTCCTGCACGCGCATCGACGAGCTGACGCGCGCCTTTTCCGCCTTTGCCCGCAATGGCTCACTTGAGGAGCCGGTGTACCTGCGCCGGGTACGCGACCGCGCGGGCCACGTCGTGGAAGACAACACCGCCGTCTCCGACCCCATGGGGCCGCCCGATGCGCGTCTCGATCGCATGGTGGCCCTGGCGGGTGAGTCGACAAAGAACGTCATCCCGCCACGCGCGGCCTGGCTGACCTCCCAGCTCCTGCGCCGGGTGGTGACCAAGGGCCACGCCCCGTCGCTGCGCAGTTCCGGGCTGCTGGTGGCGGGCAAGACCGGCACATCGAGCGCGACCATGGACACCTGGTTCGTCGGCTACACCTCACGCTCGATGATCACGACCTGGATCGGCGACGACCGGCGCGAGCGACCGCTCGGCTTCAAGGATGCCGCCTTCATGCTAACCGTGCCCATGGCCGCGCGCTTTCTCGTGGAGACCACGGCGGGCCAGCCGCTGCGCGAGATCCCCTGGGAGCGGCCCGCCGGCGTGCGGGCCAACGACACCGGCGGCAACCTGCGCGCAACCATGGAAGCGGTGAAAGCCGAGGACGAGGCAACGTCGCGGAAGAAGAAGGGGTAGCAGGCCGGGCATCGCGGCGTTCGCCGTCGCCCCCATGTTGATGGTGCTGGTAGGCTGCGCGGCGCCGCAGCAGCAGCTCCTGAATGCATCAACCGCGCTGTGCAAGCCTGCCGGCAGCCCGGCTCGACCTACAAGCCGATCTATTACTCGCTGGCGCTGGACCGGGGCTGCGGCTACGGCTCGCTGCTCAACGAGATTCCGCGCGCGGAAGTCTACCCCATCGCACCGGCGAGATGTGGATTCCGCAGAACTTGAACAACACCGAGTACCAGGTGAATCTGGAATACGCCCTGGTCTGGTCGAAGAACGTGCCCTCGGTGCAGTTGTTCAAGCTGGTGGACGGCAAGGACGTGGAGGCCTGGGCGCGCCGGCTGGAGATCAGCACCCCCATCATTCCCGACCAGGCGCTGGCCCTGGGCGCTTCCTGCACGCGCATCGACGAGCTGACGCGCGCCTTTTCCGCCTTTGCCCGCAATGGCTCGCTGGAGGAGCCAACAAATGTCAGTTGTTGAGCGCGCCTTGATCCACCCACGCCTGAAATAGCTGAAGGTCAGAAGCCGACAGGGATCCGGTCGGAGGCATGGCGCCGGTCTCGATTTCGGCGGTAACTTCCTGGAGATTTGCTGAGACGTTCGCGTACGTGTCCACGCGCACTCCACTGGTCTGCTTGGTGGGTCCATGGCAACTCACGCAATTGGTATTCAACATAGGTTGGATCTGCGTCTTGAAACTGACGTTCGCGGCCACATCGCCATGCCCCGCGGCGCCATCCTGGGCCACCTCGACCCCACTGGTCTGAGCGTCAGCTTTGCTCACATCACCCCCGCCCGGACGCAGATCGGGGGCGCCCGCATCTGGACTCCCAGCTCTGGTGCCACCCGCGGCGGTTGAACCGCCCGTGGAGAGCACTCCCCCGGTCGCATTGCTGCCGCTGGACGAGTTGCCACCGGCGGCGGTAGTCCCGCCGCTCGAAGTGTTTCCGCCCGTAGCGGTGGATCCTCCGAGGGGAGTCGCTCCGCCAGATGCGCCACTACCGCCAATGGCCACGCTGCCACCTGCGGCGGTGACTGTGCTCCCGCCCATACTCGTGCTTCCGCCCGCGCTGGTCGTTGCGCCCGCGATGGTGGTTCCGCCGACGCCGGTCGTTGCGCTAGCACTGGTTGTCCCACCGGAACTTGCCGAACCGCCGGAACCTGCCGATGCCTGTGTTGTTGTCGCGTCTCCGACGGCCCCGGCGCCGCCGCATGACCCACTCAGGCCGCAATAGGGATCGGGCCCCGAACTATTCGATGAACAGCCCGCCCCGTATCCTGCCGCGCCAACCAGAATTCCAAGGATCCATGCGTGCGAAGGTTTCATGCTTCCTCCAATCAGGTCCAGCTGCCTAGTGCGGAACGAATCGCCGTTCTCCATAAATTCAGATTCCCTCGTTGCGGGTTCTTTGTCTCATCGCGCTAATAATGGTCTCCATTTCCTATCGGATTAGTGTAGTGGACATTTGGTTCCCGTCCATCTTCGCTTCCGTGCCGTGTCGCGCGCTTTCTCGCAGCGACCACGGCGGGCACACCGCTGCGCGCCATCCTCTGGAAGCGGCCATACGCCGGGCGGTCCCACCGGCGGCAACCTGCGCGCCACCGTGGAAGCAGTGAAAGCCGAGGACGAGGCAGCGTCGCGGAAGAAGAAGGCGTAGCCGGACGAATTGCTTTTTCGCCCGGAGTGCCTGGTGCAGAAACGCCCGTGCGGAACCCGCGGGGATTACGCCAGGCGGTCAGCTCTTGTGTGCGGCCGGCCAGAGGCTTACCGTCGTTTCGTGCAGATCCAGTCTGTACGGCTAGTACTACGCCCTGCACAAGCAAGTTGACTTGCGCCAGAAACCAGAGTTCAGAATGCCCCCGGAACCATCCGCTGACAGGCACTTTCCACCAGGGGGACATCGAATGCGTAGGATCGTAGTAGGGTTGCTGTTGATGGGCGTGAGCTGGGCAACGCCCGCGCTGGCGAAAGAGACCATCAAGGTTGGGGCCATCCTGGGCGTGACCGGCCCGGCAGCCAACCTGGGCGGCCCCGAGGCGCGCACCCTGGAAATGCTGGTGCAGGAGTTGAACAAGAAGGGCGGCATCAAGGGCAATCCCGTCGAGCTGATCGTCAAGGATTCCAGCGCCAGTCCCGAGAAGGCCATCTCCTTTGCCAAGCAGCTCATCGACGAGGACAAGGTCTTCGCCATCATCGGCCCGTCGACCAGCGGCGAGACCATGAAGATCAAGACCCTGGCCGAAGACGGCAAGACCATCCTGCTGTCCTGCGCGGCGGCCGAGGCCATCGTCAAGCCGGTGGGCAAGTACGTGTTCAAGACTCCGCAGAACGACAGCCACGCCGTTCGCAAGATCTACGAGCAGATGCAGAAGGCTGGCATCGGCAAGATTGGTGTCGTCTCCAGCAACGCCGGCTTCGGCAAGGCGGGCAAGGAACAGCTGGAGAAGCTCGCGCCCGAGTACGGCATCACCATCGTAGCCAACGAGGTCTACGACAAGGAGGCCACTGACCTGACCGCAGTGGTGACCAAGCTGAAGGCCGCGGGCGTGCAAGCCTTCGTCAACTGGTCCATCGAGCCTGCCCAGGCCATCGTCATCAAGAACGCCCGGCAGATCGGGCTGGAGATCCCGATCTTTCAAAGCCACGGTTTCGGCAACATCCAGTACGCGAAGGCCGCGGGCGCGGCTGCCGAGGGCGTGATCTTCCCCGCCGGCCGGCTGCTGGCGGCTGAGTCACTTCCTGCCGCCAGCAAGCAAAAGCCTCTGTTGGTCAAGTACAAGAAAGACTACGAGTCACGCTTTCACGAGGACGCCAGCACCTTTGGCGGCCATGCCTACGACGCCTTCATGATCCTGGTCAAAGCCATCGAGACGGCCGGTCTGGACAAGGAGAAGGTCCGCACCGCCATCGAGAACACGCAGGGTCTGGTCGGCACCGCCGGTGTGTTCAATTTCTCGGCCCAGGACCACAACGGCCTGGCGCTCGACGCCTTCGAGATGCTGACCGTGAAGAACGGCAAGTTCGTGCCCTACGTCGAGCCCGCGGCCCTCAACGGCGTGAAGAACAGGTAGGGGGCGACCTGCGGTCGCCCGAACGGCATGAGGTCGCGCATTTCGCCTAGCCCGCATTATTCGCCATGATCGGATTGCCGACGGTCACACCGCAACAGACTGGTTCGGACGCACTGAAGTGTGGCGGGCTAGGGCGACCGCAGGTCGCCCCTACCGATGATGGCCGTGATCTCGCCCTTCATATCTCAAACTCGCAGTTCCTCTCCTGGCCGAGTTCGCGAGGAGAAAGGTCCGGTCTGCTCCATGCCGTATCTGGTTGCGCAGTTCCGCTGTTCAGTCGGCTACCCGCCGCCCCGATTCAGCCGCCAGCCTGGCCAGCCGGGCGGTGGTCGCGTGGTCCGCGCGTAGCGTGTCCACCTCCATGGGCATACGGTATGTCCAGTTACGGTCATTGACCGTGCCCGGGACGTTCACACGCTCGCGCGTGCCGAGAACATCCTGGAAGGGCAGCAGGCACAGTTCCGAGGGCGCGGCGTAGAGCACGCGCAGAAGGGCGTCGCGAACCCGGTCGTCGAAACGCTGGTGCGGGTCGATGCCCTGCAGCGCCGGCAAGCTGGTGAACAGCCGCCGCTCGTCGGGCGAGATGGCGTCCCACCACTCGGCCTGCATCTCGGTGTCATGCGTGCCTGAACTGGCCACCGAGATCGCAGGCCAGCCCGCCGGGTCGTGCAGCCGGGTCTCTTTCCTGCCGTCGCGCCACACGTCGGTCTTCTCCCAGCGCAGAACGCGATAGCCAGGCAACCCCAGCCGCGCCAACGAGGGCCGCAAGAACTCGGGCAGCGCGCCCAGATCCTCGGCCACCACCTGACCAAAGCCACCGATGAGGGAAAGCAGGGTCTCGCCCAGGCGGATCTGCGCCTCCTCGTCCGAGGGCGAGAAGCCCGACTTGCGGCCGTCGGCTGACCGGTAGTAGGTGCGGTACATCCCGATGACGTGGTCCACCCGGAAGAGCCCGAACATCTCGCCCGCTCGACTGGCCCGCTGGCGCATCCAGCGAAACCCGGTGTGCTCCATGGCGCGCCAATCGTACAGCGGCAAGCCCCAGTCCTGGCCCGTCGGGGAAAACGGATCGGGTGGCGCACCCACGCGCATGTCGAGGCGGAACAGGCCGCGGTTGTTCCACACGTCCGAGGAATCACCCGACACCACAAAGGGCAGGTCCCCCATGAAGTCAACTCCCAGTGCCCGCACTTGCGAACGCGCCCGCTGCCACTGGCCGTCGAGCTGCCATTGCAACCAGCAGTGGAAGAGCAACTCGTCGACACTCTCCTCGATCACGCGCGAGAGCGCCGTGGGCACGCGGTCGCGCAACTCGGCCGGCCAGTCTTGCCAGTGCTTGGCCAGGCGGTCGTGCAGGACGCAATACAGGCCATGTTCGGCCAGCCAGTCGTGCTCCTCGCGAAAACGGCGCAGCTCCAGCGCGCGGGCGCTGCGCTCGTCCCATTCTTGGTCGAGAAACCTGCGAAAGGCGCGGCGAAGCGCCCGTGTCTTCAGCGGCCGCACGCGCCGCCAGTCCACCGTGGGGCAGGCGGCAAGCTCGTCGAGCAAGCGCCGATCGGCCGGCGAGAGTGCGACCCGTCCCCCGGCCATCACGAAGTCCTCGCACTCGTCGAGGCCCAGGTACACGGGATCGATGGCGAAAGCGGTGCTGGCCGAGTAAGGGCTGGTCTCCCCGCCGCGCACCTCGTTGACCGGAAGCAACTGCACCACGGACAGCTCGGCCTCGCGCGCCCACGCGCCCAGACGCGCCAGATCCGGGATCTCGCCCACGCCCCACCCGGTCTTGCTGCGCACGGAAAAGAGCGGGATGAGCACGCCAGCCCGTCGCGGGCGAGCAGCGCGGCGGCTATTTGTGTTTTCACTCTCCATCGAGTTCTCGTAGTGCCGTATCGGGACTATGATGGAAGATTGTGCCGCCCATGACTGAAAATAGTTCTACACCAACTGCAAGCGTGTCTGGTCGTCGCCTGCTCCTCACCGGGGGTGCCGGCTTCATCGGATCCCACCTGGCCGAGCGCCTGGCCGCTGACAACGAGATCGTGATTCTCGACACCCTCCGGCGCAACGCTCTGTCGTCGGCGGGCCTGGACAAGCATCCTCGCGTGAAGCTCATCAAGGGTGACGTGCTTGACGGCGCAGCGGTTCGCCAAGCCATGGAAGGCTGTGACGCGGTCATTCACCTGGCCTCTATCGCGGGCGTCGACACCGTGCTCAACAATCCCGTGCTCACCATGCGCGTGTCGCTTCTCGGCACCATGAACGTGCTGGAGGCAGCCGCAGCCAAGGGTGGCGTGCGGCGCGTGATCGACTTCTCCACCAGCGAGGTCTTCGGCCGCTACGCCTACAACGTGACCGAATGGGACGCCACCACCTTGGGCGCGGTCGGCGAAGCGCGCTGGACCTATGCGGTGGCCAAGCTGGCCACCGAGCATCTGGCCATGAACTACTGGAAGCAGTATCAGCTTCCCGCCTGTTCGGTTCGCCCGTTCAACATCTACGGTCCGCGCCAGGTTGGTGAGGGCGCGGTCCACCACTTCATCGTGCGGGCCCTGCGGGGCGAGCCCGTACAGGTGCACAACGACGGCTCGCAGATCCGGGCCTGGTGCTATGTGGACGACATCGTGGATGGGATCCTGCTGGCGCTCGAGCGCGAGCAAGCGGTCGGCCACGCCCTCAACATCGGCAACCCGCGTTCGACCCTGACCATCTACGCCCTGGCCAAGGAGATCATCCGGCTGGCCTCCAGCTCGTCCCACATCGAGCATGTGCCCTGGAAACAGGCCGACGTGGAGTTGCGCATCCCCAACATCGACAAAGCCAAGGAGCTGCTCGGCTTCCAGCCGCGCATCGATCTGGAAGAGGGCCTGTTGCGCACCATCTACTGGTATCGCCGGCATCTGGGTTGATGAGTGTGAATCCCGCCCGCCTGTGGCAAAATCGGCCCCCTGTCCACCATGACTGACGTCGTACTGCGCGCCGACGATCTGGCCAAGACCTTCAGGCTGGGGTTTCTGCGCAAGCGCATCGAGGCGGTCAAGCAGGCCAGTTTCGAGGTCCGGCGCGGCGAGATCTTCGGCTACCTCGGCCCCAACGGCTCGGGCAAGACCACCACCCTGAAGATGTTGATGGGGCTGGTCTTCCCCTCGCGCGGCCGCGCCGAGGTGCTGGGCCGGCCGGTGCCTGATCGGAAGGCCAAGCAACGTCTGGGCTACCTGCCCGAGAGCCCGTACTTCTACGACTACCTGACGCCCGAGGAATTCCTCGACCTGGTCGGTGCGTTGTTCGACGTGAAGCAGACCGAGCGCCGCGCCCGCGCGGACCGCCTCATCGAACGCGTGGGTCTGTCGTCCGCGCGCGGCCGGCCTCTGCGCAAGTTTTCCAAGGGCATGCTCCAGCGCATCGGCATCGCGCAGGCCTTGATGGGCGATCCGGAGCTGGTGGTGCTGGACGAGCCCATGACCGGGCTGGACCCCATTGGCCGCAAGGAGATTCGTGACCTCATGCTCGACCTCAAGCACGAAGGCCGCACCGTCCTGTATTCCACGCACATCCTGCCCGACGTGGAGATGACCTGCGACCGCGTGGCCATGATCTTCGCCGGCCGCATCCGCAGCGTGGGGCCGCTGTCCGAGCTGCTCACCGCGCGCCTGCTGTCCACCGAGGTGGCGCTGCGACCGGGCGCCGCCGGCCTGCCCGATCTGCCGGCCGGCGCGCGCAGGAGCGAAAATCCCGACGGCCTGGTCATCGACCTGCCGTCCGATGCCGACGTGGACGCGTTTCTGCGCGCCGTACTGGCCGCGGGAGCGCGCGTCCATTCGCTGACGCCGCGCCGGGAATCGCTCGAGGATCTCTTCGTGCGCGAGGCCACCAGCCAGAGCCAGGGGGCCGCATGAGGCGCATCCATGCCATCGCGTGGAACACTTTCCGCGAGGCGGTGCGGAACAAGATCCTCTACAGCCTGCTCTTCTTCGCGGTGCTGATCATCCTGTCCGCGCTCGCCATGGGCAACCTCACCTTGCACGAAGAGATCCGCATGACCCGCGACATCGGGCTGTTCGGCATCGACGCCTTTGGCGTGATCATCGCCATCTTCGTGGGGGTGAACCTGCTTTACAAGGAACTGGATCTGAAGACGGTGTACACCATCCTGCCCAAGCCGCTGCACCGCTGGGAGTTCGTGCTGGGCAAGTGGCTGGGCATGTTGCTGACCCTGGCCGTGCAGATGGGCGTCATGGGTCTGGTGCTGGGCGTGACCCTGTGGTTACAAGGGGCGCAGTTCGACACGCCCATGCTCAAGGCGGTGTGGCTGCTCTTCGTCAACGTCATGCTGGTCACCTCCATTGCGGTGTTCTTCTCGGCTTTTTCCAGCCCGTTTCTCTCGGGCTTCTTCGCCCTCGGTTGCTTCATGGTGGGCCGCTCGGTGCCTGACATCCGTGCGCTGGCCGCCAAGCTGGGCCCCCTGGCCAAGACCGTGCTGGACACCGGCTGCACCTTGATCCCCAACATGCACCTCTTCTACCCCTCGGGCGCCATCGTGGGCGCCGAGGAAGTCTCGGTCCATCGCGACTTCGTCGGCGCGTCCTACCTGCTGACCACCACCGGGTATGGAGTGGCCTACTCGCTGATCGTGCTGATCCTCGCCATGCTGATCTTCAGGAAGAGAGACTTCGTCTGATGACTGTGCGACGCCCACCCCGGTGGTTGCTGGCCGCCATCGGGGTGGCGCTCGCGCTCGCCGTGGTCGCCGTCCGGCTGCTGGTCGACTCGCGCAGCGCTCTGCGCGCCGGCCAGATGTCCGAGGAGCGGGGCGACCGGCTGGAGGCCATCCGCCACTATCAGGATGCGGCCCGCCTCTATCTGCCCGGCAGCCCCACCGTCCGCGACGCCCTGGATCGTCTGGAGGCCCTGGCCACGGCGGCCGCACAGGCGGGCGACGGGCCCGGCGTGCGCGCCGCGCTGGAGGCGGAACGGGCCGCCATCCTGTCCACGCGATCGCTGTACATTCCCAATGGATCGCGGCTGCCGCATATCGAACACCGTCTGGCTCGCCTGCTGGCTGCCACCGAGGATCGCTCGGTTGCCCCCGGGGTCAGCTTCGAAGCCAGGACCGCGTGGCATTTGCAACGGCTGGCGCGCCGGCCAGGGCCGGCCCTGGCCCACGTCGTGCTGGCGCTTGCCGGCCTGGTGCTGTGGGTGGGCGGCGCCATCGGATTTGTCAGCAGGGGTCTGGACGCCAGGCTACGCCTGCGTCGCCTCCACGCCATCGTCGCAGGCGTCATCTTCGCCCTGGGGCTGGCGATGTTCCTGGTCGGCCTGCGCCTAGCCTAGACAACTTGGAAAAAACGTATTTGCGGGACATGCTCAGCTTCGCTGTCGTGTTCCGCAAAAATTGCCGAAGGTGACGCTACCAACCATGCAGATCCGATGTGAACGCTGCCAGGCCGAGTACGAGCTGGACGACAGCCAGGTGCGTGGCGGCAGCGTGAGGGTGCACTGCCGGGCCTGCGGACATGTCTTCGCGGTGGCGCAGCCGGGCTCGAACCAGACCGCGGCTGGTGCGTCGGCCACTCACGCGGAAACCGCCGATTGGTTTTTGCAGACTCCTGATGGAAAGGTTCACCGTCTCCATGGCCTGGCGTCTGTGCACACCTGGATCATCGAGCACAGGATCACCCGCCAGGACAGGATCTCCACCGACGGCCACGCCTGGCAACGCGCCAGCGAATTGGTCGAGTTGCTTCCGTTCTTCGACGTGGTGGATCAAGCCAACCGGGCTCACGCGGACGCCGAGCCTGCGCGCGACCGGGCCGGGCAGGCCAAGCCTTCCCGACGTACGGCAAACTCCCCGACCCAGCGCCGTTCATCACCCCAGGCCATGGCCATCTCGGTGCCGAACGACGAGGCTCGGGCCAGCCATCTGCGCCCACCGGTCGTTGACATGCAAAACGCGGGGGCCGGTTCGAACCTGCACGCCCATGGCGCGCTGAAGATCTTCGTCGGTCTGACCGTGGCTGCCGGGGTCGCCTATACCGGCATCCAATGGCAGCGGGGCCGCGTCCACAGCACGGCCATCGCGACCAGGGCTTCCGGCAGTATCGCGTCCTCGCCGAGCCATCCCTGGGTCCGTCCGCCCGAGGCAAAACCGGATCTGGGAGCAGGGTCTGCCGCGGTCCAGGAAGCCGATGCTGGCACGATGGCTGGCCTATCGACCAAGGGGCCTGTCGTGGAAGCTCTGCCCTCGCCGCCGCACGAGCAGGTCGAGAGCGTGCCGGAAAAGATGGCGGCGGTGGTCCGTCCCGAGTCCTACGAGAAGTTGATCGCCAACGGAGATCGCGCGCTGGAGAACGGATCGGACGGCAAGGCCAAGGATTTCTACCAGAGGGCCCTGCGCATGCGGTCGGCGGGTCCCGACGCACTGTCGGGCCTTGCCTTTGTCGCCCTTGACCGCGGCCAGATCCCAGCCTCCTACGAGCTATTCAAGCGCGCGCTGGCCGTCAAGCCGTCCTTTGGTCCGGCCTTGTTCGGCATGGCCGAGATCCATCGCGCTCGCGGCGAGAAGGCTCTGGCCTTGCAGAGCTACCGGCGCTACTTGCAACTGTGGCCCAAGGGCAGCGAAGCCGCTGCGGCACGACGCCAGGTGAAGCTGCTTCAGACGGGCAAGTAGCGAAGCGTGGCGGCTGCCGTCAACTCGTACACAGATCCTTGTTCCTGGCGATCTTCTGGATGTCGCGCAGGCGTTCCTTGACCTGCACCGCGCGGGGGGATTTGGGATAGCGCTTGGACAGATCGAGGAAGATGGCCTTTGCGTCGGTGCAGTACTTCATGGCCACGTAGGACTCGCCCAAATACCACATGGCCTCGGGCACTTCCGGGGAGCGCGAAAAGCGTGACAAGACGGCCAGATACTCCGCGACCGCGAGGCCGTGCTTGAACTCCTGGGCGAAAGACTGCCCGACCTGCAACTGCGCCTGAGACGCGCGCGCGTCACTGGGGAAACGCTGGATAAAGGTACGCAGAAAACGGCGGGCCTCCTCGCGCATGCCGCCCGCCAGCCGGCCCTGCGATTCCTTCCAGAGCGATTCTTTGTCCTCGGGCATGGAGGGAGCCACGCGTTCGATGATCTTCTGCTGTTCCTGCGTGGTCTTCTGCTGGGTCTGTTCCAACGCGGCCAGGTGCTTCTGCATCTCGTCGAGCAGGTGCTTGGCTTCCTCGAGTTTGCCGGTGAGGGCCGCTATGTCGCTCTCATTGTGCGCCACCTTGGTGCCAAGATCAGCCGAGTTTCGTTCGAGCAGGCCGGTGGCCTCGTCGAGCAGCTTGCGCAGACGAGCCATCTGGTCGTTGGTGCTGGTCTCGATGGCCTCCATGCGCTTGGAGAGCCGGGAGATGTCATCGCGTATCTTGTCGCCCTGATCGGTGGTCATCAGGCAACCAGACATAACCAGCACGACCACAAGCAGAGCGCCTGCGGTCGCGGTGCGAAACCTACCAGGCGCTATCGCCATTCGGAGTCGACGCGGCGGTCCTTGGCCCAACCGGTCTCACTGGTGCCGGTGGCATCCAAGGAGCCACGAGGCACGACGGACATCCGGCTGGCCGCGATTCCGGTTCGCTTGAAATAGTCCTTCACCGACTGAGCGCGCCGGTCAGAGAGCGCCATGTTGTACTCGGTGGTGCCACGCGGATCGGCGCGGCCGACCAGGCTGACGCTCATGTCCGTCTTCTTCAGGCAGGTCGCGTTCTGAGCCAACACGCTGGTGGCAGCCGAGGTCAGGTTCGACTTGTCGAAGTCGAAGTAAACCGACTCCAGATCACAGGGCGGCTTGACGGGCTTCTTCTCCGCGCCCACGCACAAACCGTGCACGCACTCTTGATCCTGGGCGCAGTTCTCGTCTTTGGTGCACTGGGGGGTGGCACACCGTCCGGTCATGCACAGCTTGCCCGCCGGACACTGGGTGTCGGACGTGCAGGCCTGGCAACGGTTGGCCTTGCAGATCTCACCTTCAGCACACTGGGCGGCATCCTTGCAGTAGCCGGGGATGGCGTTGCAGCGGCCGTTCGTACACTGACGACCCTCGCCGCAGTCACCGGCGTTGCGGCACTGCTGACACTTGCGCCCCACACAGAATTCCTTCTCTTTGCAATCCTTGTCAGTGTCGCAGGCAGGGTATTCGGGTTTGCACCCGGCCGCTGCCACGATCAGGAGAGCCCCGAAACATCCAAGCGCCAAAGTCTTCTTCATGTTTTGCATGGCCTTGCCTCGGCAGGTTTCTAGGGCGGCTTCGGCTCGCTGTCAACGGCCATCCATAGTCCGGGTCACTGGGGTCGTGCGGAAACCAGCCTAACATCTGAAATCGTGCTATGGGATGAGCGGAAAGCCCGTGGAATGGATTGGCTGGTTGCCCAACTAACCTCGCTCCCGCCGTCGGCCGTGTACGATACCCTGGCGGGCATATTGCTGCTTTGCGGCCTGGGGCTTCCGATCCCGGAGGACGTCTCACTCATCTCGGCCGGCTACCTGGCCCACCTGGGCATCGTGAACCTGCACACGGTCTTCTTGGTGTGTTTCGCGTCGGTGCTGGGGGGCGATTGCATTGCCTTCATGCTGGGTCGCCTGTTCGGTTCGCGCCTGCTCGACAGCCGGCTGGCCAAACGCTTCTTCAGGCCGCGTAAACAGATTCGCGTGCGGGCCTATTTCCGCAAGTTCGGCAGCAAGGTCATCTTCATTGCGCGTTTTCTGCCCGGTCTACGCTTCTCGATCTACTTGTCGGCCGGGACGCTGCGGGTGCGGCCATCCGTCTTCATCACCTATGATTCACTGGCGGCTCTGGTTTCGGTGCCGGCGCTGGTCTACCTGGCCTGGGCCTTTGGCGAACACATAGACCACGTGGTTAGCTGGGCTCGGCGCTCGGAGTACGGCATCCTGATCCTGGTCCTGCTGGCTATGGTCTGGTTCGCGGTGAAGCTGCTGCGCAAGCGTCGGCACGAAACAGCGAAAGCCTAGTCTAGGGAAAGCGAACCTGCACGCCGAGCCCGGTGTCGAGTTCCAGGCGGAACCAGCGCGTGAACCCCATGGTCCATCCAACCTGAAAGAAGAATCCCACGTTCCTGATGGCGTCGTACATGATGCCGTCGGCGTTGCGAAGCGCGAAGTCGCTCTTCGACACCTCGATGTAGTCGGTATGGTCGTAGATGGCCTGACCGGTGGCATAGAACTTCAACGCCACGCCCTGGTCCAGCCAGTAGCGGACGCCGGGCGCCACAGCGAACTGATGGCTGCCGTGAGTGGCAGGATCCTCCTGAATGCCAAAGCGCAGGTCGACTATGAGATCGAGACGGGGGTGGACACCGTAGGAGAGTTGCAGGTCGAGGAAGAAAGGCAGGAGGTGAGTGCACACACGCCGGTTGCCCTGGTTGCCCGAGGAGTCGCCGCACCAAATATTGTCCTGGTACGGAACGATTACGCGGTATCCGGTGCCGGGCATGATGGATATCCCGCCCTGGCCAAAGTGATTGATCTCAGCCGGCGGCGCCCAAGTCGATGGCTTTTCTGGCGTCGCTGGAGATTCCTCCGCAGCCTGGGCCTTGCGACGTTTCGCCGGCCGTCCGGCCGCTGCGCCGCCGGACTCGGAGGCCGAGGCGGCCGTGTCATCGGCTTCCGCTCCAGGTTCTGCCTGGGGCGCCGCTGCCGGCTTCTCGCCGGCCCAGACGTTTTGGGCGACAGTTCCCGCCACAACCATCATACTTACGAAAATGACGACGCGACACGGCGTTTGCATGGCAGGCAACAGTATCGGATGACCGCGAACCGTTTGCCAGAGCCACGAGACATCAGCCGCCGGGCCGTGCTGGCCGCGTTGCTGGGCGCGGGGCTGTGGGCCCGCGCCGGTCTGGCTCGCGCCATCGGCGATTCGTCGCGGATTCGTCTGGCGCGGCTGCACCTGCCCGACCTTCCCGATCCGCGTCCCACCGCCTTGCGACGCCTGGCCTGGGAACTGGAACGTCGCACCAGCCTGATCGCCGTCCCGGACCCCATCGCGCTGGCCCCAGCCAGCCCGGATCTCTTTCGCTATCCGCTGGTCTTGCTGTCGGGCGATCGCACATTTTCCCAGCCTTCCGAGGCGGAGGTCGCGCGCTTGCGTCGCTTCCTGACTTTCGGCGGCTGCCTGCTGGTTGATTCAGCCGAGGGTCGTGCCGGCGGCGCCTTCGACACCTCGGTGCGCAAGCTCCTGGCGCAGATCCTGCCCGGCGACATGCCGGCCCGTGTGCCCGACGAGCATGTGCTGTGGAAGTCATTCTACATTCTCCACGGGGTGGCGGGCCGCGTGCTGGCAGCGCCTTACCTGGAGGGCGTGGAACGTGATCGCCGTCTGGCCGTGATCTACACGCAGAACGATCTGTGCGGCGCCTTGGCGCGCGACGGGTACGGTCGCTGGGAGCACGACGTGGTTCCGGGTGGTGAAGAGCAACGCGAACAGGCCTTCCGTTTCGCGGTCAACGTCGTGATGTACGCCCTGTGCCTGGACTACAAGACCGAGCAGGCCCACATCGACTTCATCATGCGCACGCGGCGCGCGCGGCCGGGGATTCCCTAGGCGGTTTCAACCGGTCGAGAATGCTTGCATATGCAAGCTTTGGGCGCTAGAGCTACCCGGCTATGCAGTTTGGCAGTCCCCCGGAGACCCGCGCCGTCCTCTCGTCCGTTGTCGCCGCCCTCGCGGTGTCTCTGGCTGCGCCCGCCTGTTCCAAGGGTGAAGCCGGCCCCACGACCCGCGCCCGTATCGCACCCCAGGTCGTGGTGGCCAAGGTAGCAGCGCGCGATGTTCCAGTTGAAGTCCACGCCCCGGTCGACCTGCGCGCCCTGGAGCAAGTCGACGTCGGCTCCAAGGTTCTCGGCTATGTCGATGCCGTCCTGGTCGACCGCGGGGACCGGGTGCGCAGGGGTCAAGTCATCGCCTTGGTGCGGCCCAGTGACCTGCCCGACCAGCTAGCGGCCGCCCGCAGCGTTTTCGCCCAGACCAAGGCGTCAGCGCTTTTGGCGCGCACCAACCACGAGCGGGCGAGCAAGTTGGCGCCTTCCGGCGTGGTCAGCCAGCAGGAACTGCAATCCGCCACCGCGGCCCTGGCCTCGGCCGAATCGGCCCAGGCGGCAGCCCAGGCCCAGATCTCCGGTCTGGCCATCCGCTTGGGCGAGACGCGCATCACCTCGCCCATCGACGGAGCCATCGCCGCCCGCCGGCTCGATCCGGGCGCTCTGGTCGGAC